>Ga0302195_10000071_pt1 | contig 72293 bp, 69 predicted proteins | sample II_Bog_N1_2_FD_198778 | JGI IMG/M metagenome (GOLD analysis project Ga0302195, IMG submission 198778) | Peat permafrost microbial communities from Stordalen Mire near Abisko, Sweden - II_Bog_N1_2 | ecosystem: Environmental > Terrestrial > Soil > Wetlands > Peat | place: Sweden: Abisko...
CGCTTCTCCGCCACCGACCGATACACCCGCGCCCGGCGAACTGGCCGCTTCCTGTCTGCATAAACCATGCACTCATCGTTCACCGCCCCGCCACGGACAGTCCAGATGGAAACTTAGGACGCTTACGGCTTTCCGAAGATGCCGGACAGAGGCCCCAGACGCAAGCAAGCCGCCCCGTAGGACGGCTCGCTGCGCTTGGTAAAGCATAGATGGGCTGCGTCGTCGCCAACCCTTCGGCAAAACGCGGAAGGATGGGACACCCAAGGCTCATGGTTTGGTCAAGGGTGGACACCCGTTACTTACTCACCAGGCCTGGGAAACTTGCTAGGAATGCACCAAGTGATATGCCAACAAAAAACCAAAATGGCCGTCCCTTGACCCCAAATAAGGTCGCGAGTAAAAGTGCGCCAAAGATCATCGCATCAATTGCCGTAAAGCGATCAGCGTTGTATCGGAAAACTAAAACGCTAACCGCCCATAAGCTGACCATGCCAAATCGTTCGCGATACGGATAACCCTTGAAGTTAGTAAAAAACTTTGCGAATGCGCTCATTGAAGGCTCTCTTTTTTTGAAACGCCGAATCGACGATAACGAATGCCATTACGGAGCAGGAACAGGAGGAAACATCTGGTTCATGCACACTTGGCTAAGTGCCCAACCAGCTGCGGCAAGCGCTGCTTTTGCATAGTCATTCGCATTCGTAGCGTGTGATACGTAGACACCCAGCATCCCATAACCCAATGTAAGAGCCCCGCAAGCGAGTACCCTGTTGACGAATTTCATCCCAACGACTGCTCTCGTGGCGGCTATGAAATCCCCAACTGCGTCCGCGAGATCAGCAGCGGCATCCATTGCTTCTAACGCCGCAGCCATCTGATCCGCCTCCGCTGCCTCGGCTGCCGCCGATCCGAACAATTCAAGAGATGCCCCTGCAAATCTCATCGCCGCGCTTCCCACGTTCAACGCCAATTCGACAAGGTCAGCCCGTCCAGTTGGGTCCATCATGTTGATCGGATCGCCGCCAGCATACAAGTACTTATGCAACGACTGTGGGTCTATAGCTTGGCCGGCTTCTGGATCACGGCTCATGAATCTACCGGTGTTTGGGTTGTAGTATCTGGCGCGCAGATAATACAGGCCCAAATCAGCATCGAACTGTTCGCCGCGGTAAAGGTAGTTGTTCGGCGTGGTGCCTTGCTTGGTGAAGCTGTTGCCGAAGGCGTCGTATTCGTAATCATCCGTAACGACGCCATTGTCATTCGTCAATTGCCTTACACTGCCGCCACCATCGTAGACGTAGAAGCTGGGCGTCCAGGTGTTGTTGCCGGTGACGGACGGACTTAAATTCTGGCTGATTCTTTGCAGGCCGTAGGTGTATTGGCGAGTTACTGCGCCGTTAACGACTTCCTCGACGACTTGCGCGTAGCCTGTTGGATTGAGATCGTCCACGAGATACTGTGTCGTCACTCCACCTACAGTCTTGGAAACACGGTTGCCATCGCCGTCGTAGATCATTGTCACCTGACCGTTGTTCGCGGTGATCATGTGGTTCTGGGAGTCATAGGTGTAAGTCTTGCCGCCGGTGGCGATTACATTTCCGTTGGCATCGTAGGTTTCGGATGAAATCTCATCATCGGCGTTATATGTTCCGGCGATTGGATTGATTCCGGGAAGCGTCGAATTTACTGGCAGGCGATTGCCAACAGGGTCGAGACAATAACTTACACCGCGATAGAACGATGGCCGCCACGAAACTTCACGTGTTGCGCAAATCGCGGCGGTCGTCATAGGCGTAGCCCCCTTCGTCGTAACGCTATCCCAGGTGCCCAAAAGCGAGGCACCTGGGCCACCCGGCCGCCAACGCTCACCCTCACTTCAGCGGCGGATCAAGGGTGGGGCCACTGGCTGTCGCTGTTCTTCGAAGAGACGCAATTGGCATTTGTGTCAGGACAAACAATAAAACCGCAAAAACACCGCTTATCACTCTAAACTGTACAAGAAATATGAACAGGAATATCGGAGCACACACGAATAGGAATACATACCATCGCGGCAATCCAGCCCCCCTCAGGCGACTCGCCACATGCCCCGCCCAAGCTGAACCAACAAAAAAACAACCAAACCATGCAATAGTTGACACAATCCCTCTTTCCATCTTTATAGGTATCGTAAGAATCCCCCAAATGAGAACACAGACCAAGAGTCGAATGATGTCGTCAAATCGTTTGATGGATTTATTCCAAAGAGCAAGCAATTTCAATTCAGTCCTCCGTTCAATACAATCAAGTCAATGTCATCGCGACTGACTCTATTACAAAATGCAGAAGAGCGTTAACACATATAGTGGGGCTGCAATTGGTCTCAGCAGCCCCATCATTTATTGCTTTTAAGGAAGGTATGCGCAGGCACCCCCAGCCGCAGCTCCAGCTCCAGCTCCAGCAGCATTGTTAAATAGAGCGAGCTCGTGCATTATTTCGTAAACAACATAACCAACAACAAAGCGACATACCAGTACCCTAGTTACTTTAGCTGCCACAACTGCCATACCAGTCTCATAAATCCAATCGACAAAATCCCGCCCGCTTGGGTCTGACGCATTCACTGGATCGCCGCCTGCATAGAGATACTTATGCAATGTCGCCGGTATCTTCGCATCGCCGTCATAGGGGTCGCGGCTGAGGAACCTACCAGTCCCAGCGTTGTAGTATCTGGCGCGGAGGTAGTAGAGGCCGAGGTCGGAGTCGTATTGTTCGCCGCGATAGAATGATGGGCTCCACGAAACTTCACGTGTTGCGCAAATCGCGGCGGTCGTCATAGGCGTAGACCTCGAATCGTAAGTGTAGGGTTGAGGTTCCCAGGTCTCAAAATCGAGACCTGGGGCACCCAGCTTTATTGGTCAGACCTGGGCCACCCGCCCGGTCAAGGGTGCGGCACCCGACACTTCATAGCCGATATGATAAAGGGCCTGCAATATTTGCTGGCTCTCCTTATATCCAATCCCAGGAAGGCACTTGATCTGTTTACCGTTGACGGAGAACTTTAGATGGCTTGGGAAACCTATCCAAGAAGCAAAGGCTTCAATGTACCTAAACTGCTTTACAACAGACTTTGGGTACCGATATAACCTCGCTTGTTTCCACAGATATTTGCGCTCAATCTCCACGCATTCCGAAGTACACCGCAAATCCACTCTATTTGGATAAAGCCACCGAAGAACGGCAACTGCTGGGATTGCGGTCCAAGGCAATGAAAGAATCCAATTGAGAATCTGAGGTATACCATTCTGATGCGAACTAATGTGAGGCCCAATCAGATAATGAATCTCACATGAAAACAGAAGGAGGCTGAGAGCAAAGCCAACAAGCAGCACAATGAGTCGGCTTTTATTGCTCTCCAGGTCGTACGCCTTAGAATCTCTGCATACCTGAATCTCGTGCAACGAAGTGCGAATTACAAATCCGGATGCTGTCTGAGTCTCGGCATATGTGCTGTCAGTCGTTCTTGTCTGCATCTTATCTCCTTTGCTTTCTGATGATGAGACTCATTGAGTCAATCCTCCGGCAATGAGAGCAACTACAAAGACGATATCTGAGAACAAATCGCATGGTTTTGTCATGACTGAAGGAAACCCTTCTTTGTGCAACGTCCATTCAACCAAGTGGTTGATAAGCTCGATTTCACCGCAGATGACAGTTGTAGCAATAAACGTAGCCTTTGCAGCTATGGTTACGTACTCCACCAAGTCCTCACGCCCCATCGGATCGATTCCGTTGATCGGGTCTCCGTTGGCGTAGAGATACTTGTGCAAGGTCTTCGGATCGATAGGCTTGCCCGCTTCCGGATCGCGAGAGAGGAACCTACCTGTCGCGGGATTGTAGTATCTGGCGCGGAGATAATACAGGCCTAAATCGCTGTCGTACTGTTCGCCGCGATAGAGGTAGTTGTTCGGCGTTGTGCCCGACTTGGTAAACGAATTGCCATAGGCATCGTATTCGTATTCGTCCGTAACGGTGCCATTGGAATTCGTCAACTGTCTTACGCTGCCGCCGCCGTCGTAGACGTAGAAGCTAGGCGTCCAGGTGCTATTGCCGCTCACAGCCGGACTTAGATTCTGGCTGATTCTTTGCAAGCCGTAGGTGTACTGGCGAGTTACTGCGCCGTTAACGACTTCCTCGACGACTTGCGCGTAGCCTGTTGGATTGAGATCGTCCACGAGATACTGTGTCGTCACTCCACCTACAGTCTTGGAAACACGGTTGCCGTCGCCGTCATAGATCATTGTCACCTGACCGTTGTTCGCGGTGATCATGTGGTTCTGGGAGTCATAGGTGTAAGTCTTGCCGCCGGTGGCGATTACATTTCCGTTGGCATCGTAGGTTTCGGATGAAATCTCATCATCGGCATTGTAGGCGCCCGCGTAGACGGGCAAGGCGGTTGCGCGGGGAGCCGGGCGATGAAGCGGATCGTAACTTGAGCTCCATGATTCCATTACGGAAACAGTATAGCCGGTACAACGGATGCTGGCAGTGGTTCATCGTCTCCCAGGGACTCAAATGCGGGACTGGGGCACGCGGCGCCTGGCGGAGAAGATTTTACCCAGCACCGAAAAACTTGAAGAATGGAAAATTGTGTTCATCCTGTGAAATACTGGAGTTGACCGAATGGCGCTGAGCCCTCACTATTGAGATCAGCCGTTGTTGCTCCCGTTGCCTCATCCTCCCCTTGGCTGAGCCGACGGAATCTTGAGTTTCTGAGGTGTTCATGCCCGCTTATCTGTTGCTGCTGGTTGCCGTGTTGAGCCGATTGCTGCCCCATGCCGGGTGGATGAACTTCACCGCCGTGGGCGGCGCACTGCTTTACTTCGGCGCGCGGCGCTCGTGGCGGGAGATGCTGGCTCCGCTCGCGGTGCTGATGGCCACCGACTACATCCTCACCGTCTACAGCTACCACTACGCCTTTGCTTGGCAGCTCTATCTGCCGACATGGGTCTGGTACGCGATGGCGATGGGGCTGGGGCGGATCCTGCTGAAGAGCCGCACGACGGTGGTGCGCGTGGCGGCGGGGGCGCTGCTGGGGCCGAGCTCGTTCTTCCTGCTGTCGAACTATACGGTCTGGGCGACGGGCTGGGGCTATCCGAAGACGCTGGCCGGGCTCGCCGCCTGCCTTGCTGCCGGCGTGCCCTTCTATCGCAACGATCTGGTTTCGACGGCGATCGTCGCCAGCATGGCCTTTGGCGTGCCTGTGCTGGTGCGGCGGATGACGGCGGCGCGGACGCAGGTGGCGCTGGCCGGAAAGTAACCTCAGATGGCCGCCGCCTGCTCATGCGCGTGATAGCTTGAGCGCACGAGCGGTCCCGACTCGACGTGGCGGAAGCCCATCCGCAATGCTGCGGCCTTCAGCTCGGTGAACTCGCGCGGCGTGTAGAGCCGGGCCATCGGCAGATGATCGCGCGAGGGGCGCAGATATTGGCCGATCGTCAGAATGTCGCAGTGCGCGGCGGCCAGATCGCGGAAGACGGCTAACAACTCGGGCGTCTCCTCGCCCAATCCCACCATCACTCCGGATTTCGTCACTCCCTCGGGCCGCAGTTCTTTGGCCATGCGCAGCAGCTCCAGCGAACGCTCGTAGCGCGCGCCGGGGCGGACCACGCGATAGAGCCGCGGGACGGATTCCGTGTTGTGATTGAGCACATCGGGCCGGGCCTCGACGACGGTGCGGATCGCCTCCGGGTTGCATTGAAAGTCGGGAACGAGAACCTCGACGCGGCAGGTGGGCGAGAGGCGGCGAATCTCGGCGATGACCAGGGCGAAGGCGCGCGCGCCGCCGACTAGATCGTCATCGCGGTTGACGCTGGTGACCACGGCGTGGAGCAGCCCCAACTGTGCCACTGCCTCGGCGACCCTGCGCGGCTCGTCATAATCAATGGGGCCGGGGCGTCCCTTGGGCACGGCGCAGAAGCCGCAGCGCCGCGTGCACAGGTTGCCCAGCATCATGAAGGTCGCGGTGCGATGATGCCAGCACTCGCCGATATTGGGGCAGTGCGCGCTCTCGCAGACCGTGTGCAGATTAAGGGAACGCGCCAGACGCTTCAGATCGTGGTAGTTTTCACCCACCGGCGCGCGCGCCTTGAGCCACTCCGGCTTGGGCTTGGGCACCGTCCGCGCCGCTTCGATCTGCACCAGCTCCATCACTTCTCCATTGTAGCGGCAGGGAAAGTTGCAAAGCTGAAAGGTAAAAGTGAAGCTGGGGTGTTGGTAGAATCATCCGTACGAGAGAGGTGGAATTTCGTATGAGACGCAGGCGTCTGTTGTTTGGAATCGCTTTCTTGCTTGGAGCCGTGGCTCCGCGGGCTACGGCGCAAGCTCCCCATGCCGCCGCGCCAGCCGCCGCGCCGCTGCCGCGCCTGAGCGCCCACCCCGTCGTGGCGCTCACCTTCGACGATCTGCCCGCCGCCGGCGCTTTGCCGCCGGGTGACAATCGCACCAAGATCGCAACCGCGCTCACCGCCGTCCTCACGGCCAACCATCTGACCGGAACCTATGGCTTTGTGAATGCCGTCAAGCTGCAGAACGATCCGGATGCGCAGCATGCCCTGCACATCTGGATGGATGCGGGCATGAAGATCGGCAATCACACCTGGTCGCATCAACCGCTCGTCGGCAACCCGGTCGAGGCCTACGAGCGCGAGATCTCGCTGGGCGAACCGGCGCTGGCTGAGTACGCCGGAGCAAGCGACTGGCATTGGTTCCGCTATACCTACCTGGCCGAGGGCGAGACGCTGGACAAGCGCAACGCCATCCGCGCGTGGCTCAGCGCGCACGGCTATCGCATCGCCCAGGTCACGCTCAACTTTGACGACTACGAGTGGAACGACGCCTACGTCCGCTGCTCGGCCAAGTCGGATGCCGCGGCGATCGCCTGGCTGCGCCAGAGTTTTATGGAGAGCGCCACCGAGTACATCCAGGTGAGCCGCGAGGAGGCGGCAATCGCCTTTCAGCGCGAGGGGCGACACGAAATCCCCCACGTCTTCCTGCTGCACGCGATGGCCTTCACCACGCTGATGCTGCCCGATCTGATCGAGCAGTTGCGCAAGGATGGCTTTCGCTTTGCTCCGCTCGCAAAGGTCGAGCGCGACCCCGCCTTTGCCCTGAACCCCGACGCAGCCTTCGCCAACGGCAACACGCTACCCGGCCAATTCCTCGATGCGCGCCATCTGCGCTATCCGCCCCACAACCCCTTGCCGGAGGCGAAGTTGGAGAGCCTTTGCCAGTGAGCGAGGCCAGGCGATCTCTCTCCTGACCATGGTCAGATGACTATGGTCAGGAGTATACTGAGATTGTCAGGAGGTGGCCGATGCAGACCATCGCAGCAGGTGAGTTCAAGGCCAAGTGCCTGGGCTTGATCGACGAGGTGAGCGCCACGGGCAATGCCGTTGTCATTACCAAGCGGGGAAAGCCTATGGCGAAGCTTTTACCCTTCGAGGTTTCAAGCTCGAAGGAGAGCCCGGAGGCGATCTTCGGCTGCTTGCGGCATATGGGCGTAATTACCGGAGACATCGTCTCATCGGAGTTTACTGACGACGAATGGGAACAGATGTTCAATGAAAAATGGGACCGATTTGAGCAAGGGGCAGCAGAGTGATTTTGCTTGATAGTCATGCGATTCTCTGGTTGTTGATAAGCCCAGACCAATTGTCGAGAAGGGCGCGCGAGAGGATTCTTCAAGCTCGGATGGAAGGAGAACGGATAGCCTGTTCTCCGATTTCGTTCTATGAAATAGCCTATTCTTCATTTCGAGAAAGGCTGGATTTGCACTCCTCGCGAGAGAATTTCATCGCTGCCGCGCAGGCAAGGATCGAATCGGTTCCCATCAGCGCACAAATCGCAGTTTGCGCGGGAGAACTCCCGGTTCCGTTTCACGGCGATCCCATGGACCGGATCATTACCGCAACGGCAATCGTGATGGACTGCACACTGATCACCAAAGACGAGAAGATCCGCGAAGCCAACCTATGCAAGGTGATCTGGTAGCCGCCTATCGCAGCTTCGCCCGCACCTCGGTGCGCACGAGATATAAAAAGAAGACCAGATTCAGCAGCCCTTGCACCAGCGCGGGACCCTGATGCCGACTGGAGAAGATCCACAGATCATAGGCTGCCAGCAGCGCGACCGCGCCCAGAGCCATCGCCCAGGCCCAGCGCAGCAGGCGCAGCAATCCCGCGCTCGAGGCGATGAAGCCCGCAGCGAAGACGAGAAACAAGGGCGGATAGTGACGACCGCCCACGCCCACAAGGATGACTCCGGCCAGCGCCAGCAGATAGAGGCTGATCGCCGCGAGGCCCGGCAGCGGCAACAGATCGCGGGCGCTCTCGCCCGACGGCGCGTCGTCAGCCTTCGCGCCGGGCGCGTCTCCTGCTTGCTGCGGATTGGCTTCGTCTCTCATAGCGTGTGCAGGTAGGCCAGCAGATCGCTCAGTTGGTTGTCGTCGAGCGGCGTGGCCGGCATATTCAGCCGCCCGTGCAGGATCACCTGCGTCAGCCGCTCGTCCGTCGGCGGCGCGCCCGAGGGCATGGCCTTAAGTTTCGTGATCGCTTGCAACCCAGGCCCATTCAGCGGATGCGTCGTCGTCGGATGATGGCAGCGGGCGCACTTCTGCTGAAAGACCCGCGCGCCGCGCGCCTCTTCCATTGACCATAGCGCCTCGGGCTTGGAGGACGGCAGCGAACGGCAGCCGCCGAGCGCCGCGGCCAGCGCCAGCGCCGGCAGGGCGAAGGAAGCAGCAAGGGAAGGGATACGCATCTGGCTCTCATCATACTAAGGAATGCTGCGGATCGGCGCTCCGGCGTAAGATCGAAAGCTGTAGGCCCTCTGCACTCCACCTCAGAAGGCAGGCTCACAGAGTGACAACTGCTCTCGATCGCACCATCGCATCCTGGCAACTGCGCACGCGCTCGCTTGAAGTGGGCCGCCGCACGCTGGTGATGGGCATCGTCAACATTACGCCGGACTCCTTCAGCGACGGCGGTGCCTTCCTCGATTCTGCAGCGGCGATTGCGCACGCGTTTGAATTGCTGGACGCGGGAGCCGAGATTCTCGATCTGGGCGCGGAGAGCACGCGACCGGGCACGCGCGGCGCCGGGGGCGCTTTTGACTTTCCTTTGGTCAGCACAGAAGAAGAGCAGGCGCGGCTGTTGCCGGTGCTGGAAGGAATCATCAAGGCTCGGCCCCACGCAGTGGTCTCGGTGGACACCTACAAGGCGGCGACGGCGCGCGCGGCTCTCCAGGCGGGCGCGGAGATCGTCAACGACGTGAGCGGCTTCGCCTGGGATGCAGAGATGGCCGCGGTCTGCGCGGAGTTCCGTGCAGGCGTGGTGCTGATGCATACGCGGGGACGGCCCGATGAGTGGCGCACGCAGCCCGCGCTTCCGCCGGATGAGCTGCTCGCGACCGTGCACGAGGGGCTCGCGGCCAGTTTGCAGAGTGCAGCAAAGGCCGGTATTCCGCCCCACGCAGTGGTTCTCGATCCCGGCTACGGCTTCGGCAAACGCTTCGAGGAAAATTACGCGCTGCTGGCACGGCAGCAGGAGTTGCTCTCGCTGGGCCGTCCGTTGCTCATTGGAGTTTCACGCAAATCCTTTCTGGGGCGGACGCTGGCGCCGTTCGATGGTCACGACGCGCCCATCGCGGCGCGCGAGACGGCCAGCATCGCCGCCATGGTCGCGGCCATCCTGCACGGCGCGTCGATCGTGCGCGTTCATGCCGTGCGTCCGGCGGTCGAGGCGGCCTGCATCGCCGACGCCGTTCTGGCCGGCCTTCATCGGCTATGATGAATACTTCCGGAGGTTTGCACCATGCAAGGCGCGCCAAGCAAAACACTCTCTGTTGCCATCATCTTCAGCCGCATCCTGGGCCTTCTGATTTACGGCGCGGCCTTTTTTCTGCCCGCCGTCCGCGAGGTTGCCCTGCCCGGCGGCGACCCACCGGATGTGATCCAGGGCTCCCGCTGCGCGTGGGTCACGCTGGTGAATACCTGGAACCCGGAGATGTGGCACTCCAAGGACTTTCTGGCGGTCTTAAGCGGTTGGATCAATCCGCTGATCGCGCTCTACCTGATTCTGCTGATCTTTCCCAAGCTCCGCTGGCCGCGCCATATTGTGGCCTCGCTGATAGTTGCCTTCCTGCTGGGAACCTGGCTCCTTTTTTACCTCTATCCGCTGGTTCCGCTCTCCGGCCACTTCCTTTGGGTTGCGGGAATTCTGCTAATCCTTGCCGGGGAAATCCGATGCAAACCTGCGCCAACTGAGTGAGAAACTTTACCGAACGCGAGCGTAACGGTACAATTTGAAAGGCAGGCCGAAGTAGCTCAGTTGGTAGAGCAGCTGATTCGTAATCAGCAGGTCGTCGGTTCAAGTCCGACTTTCGGCTCCATTTTATCCTTCAAAGTGGTAGCAAAAGCAGATGGCCTCTCGCCAGGAGAGGCCATCTGCTTTTGGGGCTTTCAGCGGCGCTTCAGCCAACCTTGAAGGCGCCGACCAGGCTGGTGAGTTCATTTGCCAGCTTTGAAAGCTGCTGGCAGGCATTCACCGCTTGCTGTGAACTGGTTGCCGTCTGCTGAATGATGGAGGCGATTTCGTTCACGTTGACGCTGACCGATTGCGTCGAGTAGGACTGCTCGGTGGCGGCGGCGGCGATTTGGGTGACCATCTTCTGCATCGATTCAGAGCCGTGGATGATGCTGTTGAGCGCCTCGCCGGCGGAACGCGCCGAGGATACGCCGCTTTCGACATGGCCCATGCTGGCGCGCATGGCCTCGACTGCCTCGCCGGTTCCGATTTGAATGGCGCGCACTGTCTGGTCAATCTCTTTGGTGGCTTCGCTGGTGCGCTCGGCCAGCCGCCGTACCTCACCCGCGACGACGGCGAAGCCGCGGCCATGCTCTCCGGCACGCGCGGCCTCGATGGCGGCGTTCAGGGCCAGCAGGTTGGTCTGGCCTGCGATCTCGTCGATGACGCTGATGATTCTTCCAATGGAGTTGCTGGAGCGGCCCAGCTCCTCGATCTTGGAGGATGTCTCCTGGTTCGATTTCAACAAGTCCCCGATGGTCTCCACTGTAACCCGAACCGTGTCACCGCCGGCATGCGCGCTCTCTTCCGCCTTGCGTGCATCCACGGCAGCGCTTTGCGTGGTCTGGCTGATCTCCTGGACTGAAGTGGAGATTTCACTCATTGTCGCGGAGATGCGCGCCGCCTGCTCCTGCTGCTGAGCCGCCTGATTTGCGGTTTCGCCGGCGGTTGCGGCCAGTTCGGTAGCAGCCGAACCTAACGTGCTGGCGTGCTCCGCAACCTTGCTTACAATCTCTTCAATGCGGCCGATGAAGACATTGAACCAGATGCCCACTTCATCGATCTCATCCTTGCCATTGACTTCGATACGGCGCGTCAGGTCGCCTTCGCCCTCGGCAATATCCTGCAAGCGAAGGGCGAGCGTACCGAGCGGCATCACCATCTTGGACTGCACCACCCACCACGCCGTGGCGCAACTCAGAACGGCGAAGACCAGCATGATCAAACCAGTGATGCGGCTGCGCACACTCCAGGCATCCACTGCGTCCAGTTGCGTTTGGAAGCTGGCCGAGATGGCCTTGTCAAAGTCGCCCATCGTGTCGGTGAACGCCTTGTTGTCCTTGCCCAATGCGCCCACCTGCGCCATCAGGTCGTCGCTGGGCCCAGCGGTGGCGGCCAGTATGGCAGCGTAGGTCTGGTGATCGCGGCTGCGGATGGAGTCGAATTGAGCCGCAAGAGCATCCGCCTGTTTGGCAAGCTCCGGTGAGGAAGCCAGAAGGTTTTTCACATCCGTAAGGGCAGCGCCGGTCTCATCGGCATCCGTCTCCGCGCCGGCCAGAGCTTTTGCGTCCTGCAGCACCACAGCATCGCCGTAGTGCTTCTTCATCCGCTCAAAGCTGGCCTGCGCATGCTGCATCCGCAACGCTGCCGGATACAGTGAGGAGGAGATCTGCAACATCCGGCTATGCGTGGCGGAGGAGGTCAACAGCACCATCACCAGCAACACAAGATAACCCGCCGCCAGCACGGCCAGGATACCGAGAATTCTCGTTTTGATCTTCATCTGTCCAAACATTGGGTCACCTATGAGTCGAAAGAACTACGTATTGTGTCCCAAATCTCGCCGAGACCTGGGACACAATACACTCATTATTTGACTGTCAGCACCTTGACGCCGTCATGCGGGGTTGCCTTGCCGATGTAGCCGATGGCTCCGGGGTTATGAGCCACAAACTCGACCACCGCAGCGTCGCTGTCCAGACTCTTGGGCATGGAGGCCTGTCCGGAAAAGACCAGAGAGCGCCAGCCGGCGCGGTAGGCGGTGTCGTTCTTGCCGATGTAGGCCTGCAGGAACTCCTCATGCACAGTGCCTGCCTTGAGCAGAATGGGCACCACGCTGCCTCCGCCGGGCAGCGATGTTGCATTGCCGGTGAAGATATCGCGCAGATCGCTCTTGGATATTTCGGTCGCCTTGACGCTGGGATTGGCGATCACTATGACCTGTGCCTGCGCGTGGACTGCAAAGATCGACGCGGCGGCCAGGAGCAGAATTGCATACCTTAGATTTTTCATTTCTGTGTTCTCCTTTCGTCCGCGTTAGAAGCTGAATCCCGCCCGGACTACAAGTGCGTTGGTATTCGGTTTCAATCCCTGGGGGTTGTCTTGTGTATAGAAGCCCTCGGGGTACTGTGGGTTAGTGCCCGCGGCGTTGCCGTCCATGAAGTGGCCCTCCACTTTGAGATACCAGTGTGTGTACATGTCGAAGCGCGCGGTGACGACCTTGTCGTAAATGTGACGAGATGGGTCGCTCTCGCTGGGGGCTTCAACCTGACCAGGAACTGTGATGATCCAATCCTCGTCGAAGTGGGAGTAGTAGCCGCCAAACTCGAACCACTTGTTCACCCGATAGGCGGCCGACTCATACCACGCATGCGTTCCAATCAGCGCCAGGAACTGGCCGTCGAAGATACTGAAATCGCGCCAGAAGTACTTGTATTCGCTATCGACGCGCAGGTTTTTGTAGGAGTAGGTGCCGTAGATCGTCTTGGTGAACTGGCTTCGGGACTGCTCCCAGTAGGGGGTCAGGATATTAGGCCCTCCCAGAGCCACCGACGGGTTCAGCAGCCCGGTATTCCTCACCTGATTTTCTTCATACGAGACGCCGGTCAGCAGACCTTTGACGGGAGTTTGCCAGCGCACGTCGCCTCCGTACGTCAGTCCCCCGGTTTTGTTGATGTAGATGCCGTGGATTGTCAGCAGATACGGGTAGCCGCCATGGGTGCTCTGGATCTGATCGCCGACATAGCCCGTATAGGAGAATTTGCCGTACTTCTTTGCCTTGATCGTTCCATAGATGTCTCCACCGATGTGGGAGAGAGTGGCGTCCCGCATATCGATGGAATAGACGGACTGGGGAAGAAGAGCGAAGGTGTGCGCGGAGTCCACGTCCTGCGAATCGTTATACAGGCCCAACACGGTTTTAACCTTGCCGCCGCGAAAACCCAGCCAGGGCTTGACGCGATAGTCGCCTGTGGCCCAGTCCAACTGTGGATGCCAATCTCCCAGTTTGCCGAGCTTGCGGTCGTACACCTGGCCGCCGATACGCAGGTTGGGCCTGATCTGCATGGTCAGGTTCACGCCCGCGTCGGTGAAGGCGCCGCTGCCAATGTTACTGGTTCTCATGGTCAGCCAGTTGTTGTCGTTGGTGTGGACAAAGCCCTGGGTTCCGAAGCCATGGATCTGCACCGTCTTGGAGCCTACCTTGAACTCTTGCGCATTCAGGCCGAGCGAAAGAGCCATTGCCGCACACAGGCCCGCGGCCAGACTTCTGAGAATCAATCTTGTCATTGTCAATCTCCTTCTTCGTTCCGCTTTGGGAATCGCGCCGGTCCAAGTCAACCGCCAAGCGGCTCGCGTCAACTTCGCAGAGCAAGCGCCGTTCACAGTCAACCGCATCACCGAGTCGAACGCGGTGCCTCTTGCGCACCATTCCGATGGGAGGTCAATTCCATTCCTCCTACTTCATCGGTTCCGATTCCAATTGCATGAGGGAGAGATGCAATAACCGGGCGAAGCTCCGGCTGAGCGTCGGAAAGTCCACAATCCCCGAAAACTCTTTTGGGAAACAGTAGGCTCAAAGAAGGAAACCTGTCGCGATTCACCCGAGGCCAGCGAAATATTCTTCGCAGGGATTTCGGCGCAAGGGCTCCAAGGTTTAGGATCGTTGCGGGGCGTCATCCGCCCGTTTTTCGCACTCTTCAAACGTTGTGACTGCCGTCACATACGGCGATTTGGACCATGCTAGTCTAGAAAGCAACTCCGAGGATCTCCATGGGCACGATCTCAACATTTCCCGCTGTCGATCCAATTCCCATTCCCGCGCCGATCTGGCTGATCAAGCTGCTGCATATCGTCACGCTCTCGCTGCACTTTGTCGCCGTCGAGATGCTGCTGGGCGGCCTGCTGCTGGCTGTGGTGCTCAGCCTCTTCCGCTCGTCGCCGCTGGCCACGGTCACGGCGCGGGCGCTGGCCCGGCGGCTGACGGTTGTAATGACCTTCGTGATCAACCTGGCCGTGCCGCCGCTGCTCTTTACCCAGGTGCTCTACGGGCGCGCCATCTACACCAGCACGGTGCTGATCGGCATTTATTGGATCTCGATCATCGGCCTGCTGATGCTTGCCTACTGGCTGCTCTATCAGTTCACAGCGCGTCTCGAAGCCGGAAAATCGGCGTGGTGGGTTGGACTGTCCGCTTGGTTGCTGGCTGGCTCCATCGCGCGGCTGCTCTCGACCGAGATGACGCTGATGCTCCGGCCCGACGTCTGGCGGCAGATGTACTCGGCCTCGGGCGCGGGCGCCTTTCTGCCGCCGCACGATCCAACGCTCGAACCGCGCTGGCTGCTGATGATGGCCGGAGGCCTGTTTATCGGCGGGCTTTGGCTGCTCTATCTGGCCGGCCGCTCGACCTTCACTGCGGAGCAAAAAAGTTACATCGCCGGGCTTGGAGGCAAGGTGGCCGCGGGCTTCGGCCTCGTCTATCTGGCCGCCGGTGTGTGGGCGAACAGCGTGCAGCCGGAGGTGGTCAAGGCCCTGTACAAGGCTCCTCCAGCGGGATATGAGTTCTACACCTACTTCGGCATGGCCGGCTACGGCTGGCTGGCGCTGGTGGCCGTTGCGGTGCTGGTGGCGGCCATTGCCGGCTTCGGCAAGCTCACAGGCAAGTGGGTCAGTTTGGCCGTCGTGCATCTGGCATTGCTGATCGAGATCTGCCTCACCGTCTATCGCGACGGCATCCGTGACATCTCGCTGTTGGCCAAAGGATACAACGTCTGGGATCGGGCCGTGGCCACCAACTGGTGGGTCGTCGGCCTCTTCCTGCTTCTCTTTGTCGCCGGATTGGGCGTGATCGGCTGGCTCATCTCGGTGGTGGCGCGGGCAAGAAAAGTGATGGAGGATGCGGCATAATCATGAGCACACAGACAAATCTTCCCGCAAATATCGTCGAGGAACCGGGCGACAAGAACAGCCGCCGCGCCTTTCTGATTGCCGCCGGAGCCGCCGGACTGGCCTACACCGCGGCGCTGGCCTATCCCATCTACCGCTATCTGGCCTCGCCGGAGGAGATGGCGATGGAGGCTACGGCGGTGACCGAGGTGACGCTGAACGACGCCGAGAAGCTGCCTGCCGGCTCGGTTCTCATGTTCAAATTCGGCTCGTCGCCTGCTTTGCTGATCCATCACGCGGACGATCGCTGGATCGCGATGACCGCCGTCTGCACGCATCTGGGCTGCACCGTGCAATATGAGCCGCAGGCCGACCGCATCCACTGCGCCTGCCACGGCGGCGTTTATAACCCCTACACCGGCGCCAACGTCAGCGGCCCGCCGCCCAAGCCGCTCAAGCTCTTCAAGGTGGCCGTAAGCGAGAGTGGCGTGAATGTCTCGCGAGCCTGACGACAGGTGACAGGTTACAGATGACAGATGACCCCTGTAATCTGCCACCTGCAACCTGTAATCTGTCACCTGTAACCTGTCCACTGTCAAAGGAATAAGGGCATGACTGCAAAGAATCTTTACGATTGGGCCGATGAGCGGCTGGGCTTGAGCGAGCTGGCTGCCTTCGCGCGCCACAAGACCGTCCCCGTCCACTCCCAGTCCTTCTGGTATTACTGGGGCGGCATCTCGCTCTTCCTGTTTCTTGTCCAGTGCTTCACCGGAGTCCTGCTGCTGGTCTACTACCGGCCCGGCGCGGAGGCCTTCGAGTCGGTTCGCCAGATCACTTTTGTGATGCACTTTGGCTGGCTGATTCGTTCCGCTCACGCCTGGTCCGCCAGCCTGATGATCTTCTCCATCCTGGTGCATATGTTCTCGGTCTACTTCATGAAGGCCTATCGCAAGCCGAGGGAGCTGGGCTGGCTGAGCGGCATGGGGCTCTTGGGTCTGGCTTCGGTCTTCGGCTTCTCCGGCTATCTGCTGCCGATGGACGAGCTGAGTTACTTCGCCACCAAGGTCGGATTGCAGATTCCCTCGGCGATTCCCTTCATCGGTTCGGCGATCGCCAACATGCTGCGCGGCGGACCGGACGTGAGTGAATTTACAGTGCAGCGCTTCTTTGCATTGCACGTGGTGGTGCTGCCGGCGATCTTTGTGCCGCTGCTCGGCTTTCATCTGTGGCTTGTCCAGCGTCACGGCAATGCGGTTCCGCCCGCGGTCGAGGCTCTACCGCCCGCCCAGCGCAAGAGTATGCCCTTCTTTCCCAACTTCGTGCGCAAAGATCTGGCGATGTGGCTGATCTCGCTGAATATTCTAGCGCTGCTGGCCTCGGTTTTTCCCTGGAGCCTGGGGAAAGCATTTGACCCGCTGGCGCCGGCGCCCTTGGGCATTCATCCCGAGTGGTACTTCATGAGTCCCTTCGAGATGCTCAAGCTGCTGGGCAGCGTGTTGCCGGGCGAGGCGGGCGAGATCGCCGGCATTCTGCTGTTCACCTTCGGCATCGCACTCTGGGTTCTGATTCCCTTCTACGACAACACGCGGGAGTCCGGCCAGCGCGCCCGCGCCGCGCACTACTTCGGCCTGCTGGCGGTCTTTGCGCTGCTCAGCACCACCATCATCGGCTATTGGACGATTCGGTAATGCAGCGATCAGCTATCAGCCGTCAGCTTTCAGCTTTGTCCTGTTCATCCTAAGATTGCGGTCAAAGTATAAAGTGCTGAAGGCTGAAAGCTGATGGCTGAAAGCTAGGAGCTACACATGAACTATCCATTCTGGGACATTCCATATCTCGGCTCGGGCTGGGTGATCGGCCTGATCGCCATCTTCCATGTCATGATCTCGCAGTTTGCCGTGGGCGGCGGCGTCTATCTGCCGATGGCCGAGCGCAAGGCGCTGCGCATGCCGGAGGGCGAGCTGCGCACGGCGTGGCTCAATCAGCTGGCCAGCCACTCCAAGTTCTTTTTGATCCTCACCGGCGTCTTCGGAACCATCTCCGGCGTGGGCATCTGGTTCGCCATCGGACTCACGCATCCCGAGGCCACGAGCACGCTGATTCATAACTTCGTCTTCGGCTGGGCGATGGAGTGGGTCTTCTTCATCGTCGAGCTGACCACCATCGCGGTCTACTACTACACCTGGGGCCGGATCGACGAGAAGCTGCATCTGACCGTGGGCTGGGTATATTCCGTGGCCTCGGTCTTCACGCTGGTCATTATCAACGGCATTCTTACCTTCATGCTCACCCCCGGCCAAACCTGGCTCGATGTTGCCGGCACAGGCCACGAGGCAAGCAAGTTCTGGTATGCCTTCTTCAATCCGACTTACTGGCCGAGCCTCTTCCTGCGCTCCTGCGTCTGCTGCGCGCTGGCCGGAGTCTGGGCGCTGATCACCGCCAGCCGCATCGACGGCGACAAGCAGCCCGAGTTGAAAACGAGTTTGGTGCAGTGGAGCGTCAAGTGGCTGGTGCCGTCCTTTGTCGCCACGCCCTTCATCCTGATCTGGTACTTGTGGATGGTTCCCGACTCGCAGCGCGCGCTGTTGACGTTGGGCATCGATACGATCGGCTCGGGCACCTTTTCGATCATCACGCGCATTGCGCTGCTGATCATCGTCACCTCGGCGACGATCGTCGGCGTGGCTTACTTCCTCGCCTATCGCAATCCGCGCGACTTCAACCTATCGCACGCCGTGGCTGTGCTGATGCTGGCGCTGATCGCCACCGGCGCGGGCGAGTACTCGCGCGAGATGCTGCGCAAGCCGTATGTGATCGGCGGCTGGATGTACTCGAATGGTGTGCGCAAGCCGTACGTGGACCGCATCAACCAGGAAGGTTATCTGGCGCACACCAATTGGATTTGGGGCCAAGGCCAACCTATTCTGTTCAGTTACCTCACGGTTCCCGGCGCACCAGAGCCCTCGATTTTGAATATGCCCGAATTCAGTTACTCGCGCGGCGAGGCGATCTTCCGCGGCGAGTGCGGCTCCTGCCACACGCTTCAGGGCTATCGTCCGCTCGCGAAGCTGCTGGCCGGGCGCGACCGCGCGAACATCGGCAGCTTCGTTCAGATGCTCCACGACTACAAGGCCGACTCGCCCTATCGGCACTATATGCCGCCGATGGTGGGCACCAAGCAGGACGTGGACGACCTGACGAATTACCTGAATGCCCAGGTCAATCCGCCGCAGAAGTAGCCTCGGCTGGATTGTGCGATCCTGAAGAGGCCATGAAGATATTTTTCGGCATTCTCGCCGTTCTCGCCGTCGCCGCCTCGCTCTTTGCCGACTACAAATGGCGCCGCTGGATGGCCGCGCGCCGCACAGACAAAGACCCTACCGCGCGCCGCAGCGAGCGCCCATAACACTTCGCGGCTACGAGCGAAAAAATCCGGAGAATCGACCGCGGATTACTTCTTCAGCGCGCGATGGCCGATGTCGCGGCGGTAGTAGATACCGTCAAAGTGAATCTTCTCCATCGCCTCATAGGCGCGGGCCAGCGCCTCTTCCAGTGTCGGCGCGGCCGCGGTCACACCCAGCACGCGCCCGCCGCCTGTCAGGATCTCGCCTTCAGCGGTGCGCGATGAGCCTGCATGAAAGACCTGCACCCCCGGAACTCGCGCGGCATCGGCGAGGCCAGTGATGGGCAGGCCGGTCTTGTAGCTGCCCGGATAGCCGGCGGAGCTGGCCACCACGCAGGCCGATGCGCCGGCGCTCCAGCGCAGATTGGTCTCCGCCAGCGTGCCGTCGACGCAGGCTTCGAGCACGTCCACCAAGTCGCTCTCCAGCCGCAGCAGAATCGCCTGCGTCTCCGGATCGCCGAAGCGCGCATTGAACTCCAGCACCTCGGGGCCGCGCGGGGTCATCATCAGCCCGCAATAGAGCACGCCCACAAACGGCGTTCCCTCCTCGGCCATGCCGCGTACTGTAGGCTCGGCAATGTGGCGCAGCAGCCACTCGGTCATCGCCGGTTCCAGCATTTGGTCGGTTGAGTAGACGCCCATGCCGCCGGTGTTGGGGCCCGCGTCGCCCTCGCCGATGCGCTTGTGATCCTGCGCGGGCACGAGCGGAAGTACGTTTTTGCCGTCGCTCAGGCAGAGGAAGCTGATCTCGTCTCCGGTGAGAAACTCCTCGAAGATGATGTGCGATTCTTTTTCGCCCAGCAGCCTGCCGCTCAGCAACTCCTCGGCGGTCTCGATCGCCGCGTGGCGCGAATCGCAGATAATCACGCCCTTGCCGGCGTGCAGCCCATCGGCCTTGACCACAATCGGCGGATGGAAGAGGTCGATGGCTCGCTCGATCTCGGCGACGGTCGTGCAGACCGCGTAGTTCGCCGTGGGAATCTTGTGGCGCTGCAGAAAGCGCTTGGCGAAGCCCTTGCTCGACTCCAGCATCGCCCCCGCGCGGGTCGGTCCGAAGACCCGCTGCCCGCGCCGTTGGAGCTCATCCACAATGCCCAGCGAGAGCGGCAGCTCCGGTCCGACAATGGTCAACGCGGGCTGCTCGGCCTCGACCAGGGCGACCATCGCCGCCACGTCTTTCAGATTCACGGGGACGCAGCGCGCAATCTCCGCCATGCCGCCGTTGCCCGGCGCGCAGACCACCTCGGTGACGCGCGGGCTGCGCTTCACGGCCCAGGCCAGCGCGTGCTCGCGGCCCCCTGACCCCAAAATCAGTATCTTCATCCTGCGACCCTGCTCCTTCTCGATCCCATGCCCTTGAAAGTCTATCTGAGCAAGCCGCCGGGGGAAAGTCAAACGAAAGGCCGCGAAGAATGCATTACGGAAGGTTTTTCAGCTTCTCCTGCACATCGGGGGCGCTTTTGGAGTTCGGCGTGAGCGCAAGAAACTGCTCGAATGCAGCCTTCGCCTCGGCATTTTTATGCAGATTGAGATAGGCGTCGCCCAGGTTTTCGTAGGCGACGGCGCGCTTGGGATCGAGCGCAATCGACTGCCGGTACCATTGGGCGGCTGCGTCGAAGTTGCCCAGGCGGTAGTAGGCAAAGCCGGCGTTGTTGGCGAACAATGCGCTGGTCGGCTGCATCTTCGATGCCTCGGTGAACTTGGCCGCGGCATCGGCATACTGCTTTTCCTTGTACAGCCGCATACCCTCGTCGTTCACCGACCAGGCGCTCGTGGAGGAATCTTTTGCAGCCGCTGCGGGAGCCGTTCCCGTGCTGGGCGTTGCTCCGCTTGCCGCTGCCCCGGCATTGGCTGGCGCCGCCGCTTTGCTTGCCGCGCTGCCTTGCTTCAACTGCGCCTGGGCCGCCGCCAGTTGCTTGCTCAACTCCTCGTTCTTCTGCTCCTCGGCGCGCATCTGGTTGCGCATTGTCTCCAGCTCGGTATTCATCTTGATCGCCGCATCGTCCAACTGCGCCGAATCCTGATTGAGAAACTCGGTCTCATGCTTCAGGTTGAAGATGAAGTCTCCGCCCTCGGTGCCGGGCAGGTTGCCGAAGGCCGGCGTCTGATGGGAGAGCGCGGAGACGGCGGGCGTCACGTAGGCCGCCAGCTCGGAGGCGGTGATTACGCCGTCGCCATTCAGATCGGCGCGCCCATCCAGCCCCTCGAGCAGCGTCCAGGTAAAGACCGAATGTCCGTTGGGACCGTTGTCGGCCACCTGCTGATCTGCGCCGCCCGCGGTGAACATCTGGCGCGCCTCGCGCTTGGAGATTTCGTTCATGTAATTCTGCGAGGGCAACTCGACACCGCCGCGCGTCAGCGCCAGCCCGCTATAGCAGGAGTCCATGACGAAGAGCACGTGCTTGGCCGGAATCGCCTCCGAGATGTCCTGGAAGTTCGTCATCGAGATCGCCGTGCCTTCCATGTCCGTCAGGTCGGCGTCCACCGGAATGATGTAGCCCAGCTCGCGTCCGCTGGCCAGTTGGCGCGTGGCCCCATGACCGGCAAAGAAGACAAAGACGCGATCCTCATGCTGCACCAACGTCGGGTCGCCCAACTTGTCGCCCAGCAGCGAGAGAATCTTCTCTCGCGTAGCCTCGCCATCCAGCAGCGTGAAGATATGATCCGGCTTGAAGTTGTACTTCTCGACCAGCAGATCCTTCACGCCCTGAGCGTCGTGCGTCGCATACTCCAGCTTCTGCCAGTTCACGTAATTGTCGATGCCGATGATCGCCGCCCAGCTCTCGCGATACGGCTCAGCCGGAGCCGGCGCAACAGCCGCCTCCGGCTGATTTCCGCGCGTTTCGGCCGCGCCGAACTCCGTTCCATTCCACGTAACGAACGTGTATCCCTCGGCCTTCAGCTTTTCGATCACCACCGGAAGCGCCTCCAGGCCGACCTTGTGGATGTCGTGAAAGAGAATGATGCCGTGCTTCTGCTGCTCCACCCCCGAGATCACCCGCTGCGCCACCGAGTTCGGCACCGGATCGGCCCAGTCCTCGGAATCGACATTCCAGATCACCGTCTGCATCTTGTCCGATTGAATCTCGTTCAGGATGTTCTCATTGGTCGCGCCGTAGGGCGGACGGAAGAGCACCGGCGGCGTCTTCAACACCTCGGTCAGAATCGCGCTGGTGTAATCGATCTCCTTGGCCAGCGCGGCCTGATCCAGCTTGGGAAGAACCGGATGCGTATACGTATGATTGCCGATGAAGGAGCCCGACTCCAGAATGCGATGGCTGATGGCCGCACCCGGTCCCAGCTTCACGACATTGGCGTCGTTGTCCGTGCCCACATTCTGCCCGATCTCAAAGAAGACCGCGTGCAGGCCGTACTTCTTCAGGATCGCCAGCACCTGATCGGTGTAACGGGGATGCGGCCCATCGTCGAAGGTCAGCGCCACGGTCTTCGCCGGCATCGCAGTTCCGGAGATCTCCAGCTTGCTCTTGGCCGCGGCCCCGCCGCGCGTCTCCGCGGGAGGAAGCTGCGCATCGAACTCGCGCAGGATCGCCTCGCGATTGTACTTCGTCTGCAGAAAAACTACGTAGCGCTCCCACGCCTCGCGATGCACGGCCATCCCCCGCGCTTGCAGCCCGGAGAAGATCTGCGTCACCTCGCTTTGATAGAGCCGATGAATCCTTTCGATTGCCGCCGAGTCGCTCGCGATGCGCTTGCGCAGTGCTACGCTGGGCGCTTCCTCGGCCGGGATATTCGCCAGTCCGTCCAGCAGATCGCGGAAGGCCAGCTTGTCCGCATCGTGCCATCCGGCCTCTTTCTCCAGCCGCGCCAGAAACTCCGTGGTCAGCGGCGCGCCCGGCTTGCTGAGGTCCGCGCGCAGATCCACTTCCAATGCCTCAAGTCTCTTGTCATTGGACTCGAAGAGGATCCAGGCTGCCGTGCGCACCCGCTCGCGGTTGCCATCGTCCAGCGCGGCCGAGTGATCCATCAGCACGATCACCTTGCGATAGCCTGCCACGACCTCGTCCATGCGCGAGGAGATCGCCGCCGACGCTGTTGCGGCCTGAGCCGGGGCATTTTGCGCCACGCATGAATTCTCGCCCAGAGCCGAGAGGCCGAGAAGGGCAATCGTTGTCAGAGTTTTTCCATGCATACCGATACCATCCAATCAATGCGCGCTGCTATGCGCCTTGAGCCAGCGGCGAATCTTCGACGTCTCTACCGCCGTCAGCGAGGGAGCTGCCTTCTTGAGCATCTCCATGAACCAGTCGATCTCATACGGCGCATCCGGATAGCCGATGTTGTCGCCGCTTCCGGCACCGGTTGGCCGCAGCGAGTTTACGATCAAATTGCCGTTTGCATCCAGCATCACAATAAACGGATAGCCTGCATCCTGGCCGCCCAGCGCGCTCGTGAGCTTCTCCGCTCCCGGCGTATTCGTGTGGCGATTGTCGCCCGCGTGCTCGCCCGCTGTCATATCGCCGATCACAAAGACCCGGTCGAGAATCGGATGAATCGCGCGGTCGGCCAGAAAGCCGTCAAACAACCGGCAATTGACGCACCACGAAGCGCTAAAGCTGAGCAGAATGTTTTTTTGCTCCGCCGCGGCCCGGCTCTTCAGTTGAGCCATGATCTGGTCGGCATTCTCGCCTTCCTGCGCGAGCGCCGGCTGGGCGAAGCAGGGAGCCGCGACAAGAGCCGCCGCAAGCGCAACCCGCAGGATCGTTGCATGGATGGAAGCAGTCATAAAGACACTCACCGGAAGGAAATGTTGAAGTGAGTACGATTATGCCACCGGCCATCTGCCTTCAACAAGGATTCCGGCCAACACCTGCGGTAGTTCGGCCTGTAACGCCGCTCCGGAAGACAGCCCCATGAGCCGCGCCTGCATTTTTAGTAGAATCAAAGGAGCGGCGAATCGCGCGGCAGCGAGCGCGCGAACGAACGCCGCGGCAGGAGTGGATGAGCGAACAAGCGGCAGGTACTTCCCCCGAGATGCAGACGCCGTCGCCGGCGTGGATCAGGATCGAGCGCGCGCGGCATCCGCAGCGGCCCAATCCAGTGGACTTCATCGAGCGCATCTTCACCGACTTCAGCGAGATTCACGGCGATCGCGCCTATGGCGACGACGAGGCGGTGGCCTGCGGCATGGCGCGGCTCTCGGGCGTTGAGGTGATGGTGATCGGCAACCGCAAGGGCGGATCGACCAAAGAGCGCGTGCGCCGCAACTTCGGAATGCCGCATCCGGAGGGCTACCGCAAGGCGCTCCGGGCGATGAAGATCGCTGAGAAGTTCGGCCGTCCGGTCATCAGCTTTATCGATCTGCCAGGCGCCTTTCCCGGACTGGGCGCGGAGGAGCGCGGCCAGGCCGAGGCGATTGCGCGCAATCTGCTGGAGATGTCCCGGCTGCGGGTGCCTACGATCTCGGTCATCAGCGGCGAGGGCGGATCGGGCGGTGCGCTGGCCCTGGCCGTGGCCGATCGCGTTTTGATTTTGGAGAACGCTCTCTACTTTGTGATTACGCCGGAGTCCTGCGCGGCGATCATGTGGCGCGATGCATCTCACAAACAACTCGCGGCCGAGGCGATGCGCATCTCGGCGCCCGAGGTGGCCGCGCTCGGCTGCGTGGATGAGATCGTCGCCGAGCCGCCCGAGGGGATTCACACCGATCAGCTGGCGGGCACGGGGCTGCTGGGCGCGGCGCTCAAGAAGCATCTGGCGGAGTTGCAGCGGCTGCCGGTCGACGAATTGGTTGCCGAGCGCCAGCGAAAATTTCGCCAGATCGCGCAGTTCTACACGGAAGGTTGATGCCGATGCTCACGACTTCACCGGGAACAAGCCGACTCCGCTCCTACCTGCGATTTGTTCTCGCGGTGGTGTGGTTCTTTCTGGCGCAGTCGCTAGCCCATCGCGGAGCGCAGGGCTTGGCGACGGAGGCCTTCGAGCCGCTGGTGGAGCAGGGAATGCTGCTCTTTCTGCTGCTGGCGGGCTTTGCCGGGATGGGCTTCTGGCTGGATGGCCAGTTGCATCCGCTGAGCGCGCAGGGATTGCCGCTGAGGGCTGGCTGGGGGTCGGAGGCGGGCCTGGGTCTGGCCGTCGGCTGGGGTGTGGCCGTGGCCTGCGTTCTGCCGATGGTGTTGGGCGGGGGCGTTGCGATTGTGCTGGTTCTGGGGCCCTCGGCCTGGGGCTGGCTGGCAGCCGACGCGCTCTTCTTTGCCCTGGCCGCGCTGGCCGAGGAGGTCGCCTTTCGCGGCTATGGCTTCCAGCGCCTGGAGCGCGCCGTGGGCTCGCTGGGCGCGGCGCTCGGTTACGCGGCTTTTTATGCCATCGTGCAATCGCTTGTGCCCGGCGCCAGCCGCTGGAGCATCGCCGTCGCCGTGGCGCTCAGCCTGCTGCTCTCGACAGCCTATCTGCGCACGCGCGCTCTCTGGGTGAGTTGGGGCGTGAACTTTGGCTGGAAGGCCAGCCGCGCGCTGCTCTTCGGGCTGACGGTGAGCGGCGTCAACAGCCACTCGCCGGTGGTGCAGGGCAATCCGATGGGTCCCTTCTGGCTGACCGGCGGCGGCTTTGGCCTGGAGGGAAGCTGGGTCGCCTTCGCGATTCTGCTCCTCGCCATTCCCGTGGTTTATCGGCTGACGCGCGAGCTGGACTTCGTCCACAATGCGCCGGTGATTGTGCCGGGCGGCATCCCAGTGGATCTGAGCGCGGCGGGCCAGGCGCAGCACGCGGCGGCGATGGGCCCGGCAGCGCCCGCGGCCCCAACGCTGGTGCAGATTCTACCTGCGTCGGCGTCGGCACCGGACCAAACAGAGTAGCGCCGACCTCCTGGTCGGCTGTAGCGTGGACCTCCCGGTCCACGCCGTACTCTGCACAAATAGAAATGATGCTCTAGTTCAAAGGACGGGATAGACCAGCTACCATAGGTCAAAACAATCAAAGAAACCATAAAACCACAACGTAATAAGCAATACGAAAATGTCCACAATCAAAATCCAAGTCGGCAGATGACCGTGAGTTCCATGGAATCGCCGTTGCCATTCCACAGCATCAATGACGATAGCGACCGCCGCGACCATTAAAACAATGAAGATTCTCTCTTTTAGGCTTCTACCGCGCTTTTTGTCTTTCGCGGTCGCGGTAGCATACGGGCGAGTTGAAGTCATGGCTCCCGGTTCATGGAGATTCTTGCCGCAGGTGGCGCAGCGAGTTGCGGTAGGATAGACATCGCTGCCACACTCCGCGCAGTAGAGTGTCGGCTGTTCGGGCTGAAGGATTTTCGGTTCCTCGATGCTCATATCGCGGACAGAATAGCAGGTTGGCGTGGGGCTGCAGCGTTCTACGCTAAGAGAAGCAAACGTGGACCAGGAGGTCCACGTTACAGCCGACCGGGAGGTCGGCGCTACAGTTTCATGTTCCGCAAGATGATGGTGCTTGCGTGGTTCTACAATGAATCAATATGCCTACCGCCGTTCGTTCGCACGCGAAGATCAATTTGGGGCTGGGAATCGGCGCGCCGCGCGCGGATGGATTTCATGCGCTGAGCACTGTATACCAGACGCTGGAAGTCTATGATGTCGTGACGGTTACCGCGCGACCGGCGGCTGCGACGACACTGCGCCTGACCTCGAACGATGACCGCGTGCCTACCGACGAACGCAACACGGCCTGGAAGATGGCGGCGCTGGCGCTCGATGCGCTTGGGATCGCCGCCGAGGTCGAAATCCATATCGAAAAGCGGCTGCCTGTGCAGGGCGGATTGGGCGCCGGCTCGGCCAATGCCGTGGCGGCGCTGGTGGGGATGGAGGCGGAGCTGGGGGTTGGGGTACACGGTACCGCAGGTCCTTCGACTGCGTTTGCCACACAGAGCGTGGCAAACTCCGCTCAGGATGACAGTGTTCTATGGGAATCCACGCGGCTGGAGATTGCCGCCAAAGTCGGTTCCGATGTTCCACTTTTTCTCATTGGCGGCACGGTTTTTGGGTCGGATCGCGGCCAGTTGGTCAAGCCGCTCCCCGACCTCGAATCGATCGAATGCGTGGTGGCTCTGCCGGAGGTTGGCGTCAGTACGCCGCAGGCCTTTCGCGATTGGGATGCTCTTTGCGCGGACGAGGGTTTGACCGCCGAGGCCAGTCAAGATAAACTAAACAGGTTGAGCCGCGCCTATCGCAGCGCCTTTGCGGGATCGATTCCGGAAGGACGGCAGGGAGCAGGCTCCTCCGGTGTTCCCTTCGAAGAAGAGAACCTGGCCGGACCACTGGAGTCCGCGCTTGTCCGCACCGGGATCACGAGCTGGATTGCGAACGACTTTGAACGGGTCGTCTTCCGCCAGCATCCTTCCCTTGCAGAGATCAAGCGCATTCTAGCGGCTTCGGGCACCCCGGAGGCGGCACTCTTTGCTTCGCTGTCAGGCTCCGGTTCGGCGCTCTTCGGGCTGTACCGGACCCGTGGAGATGCGGACGGGGCGCGCGAGCGCCTGAAGAAGGCGGGAGTGAAGAGTCTGTTGACTCGCACGCTGCCGCGAGCAAGGTACTGGAGCGAGATGCTTTTGCCGTAAGGTTTTTTGGGCGATCGTCTAATGGTAGGACAATGCCCTTTGGAGGCATTTGTCTAGGTTCGAATCCTAGTCGCCCAGCCAAGTTTTGAGCTGTCAGCTTTCAGCTATCAGTTGTCAGCTCACAGCAATCGGAAGTAAGAAGTGGTCAGTTGTCGGCGACGGTTTTTACTGATAGCTGACGACTGAAAGCTGAAAGCTCAGAAGAGTAGCCCAAAGCAAACCAGCTTGGAGGCGGTCGGAAGATGGAAGCAGGATCGGTGACGGTGACGGCGGAAGAGACGAATCGGGAAGGTGGGCAGTCGGCGGCCAAAGAGGCCGCGCAATTTGCCGCAGCCGAAGCGGCAGCCAAGGCGAAGGAAGCCAAGCCGCCCACCGAGCGCAAGCGCAGCCGCAACCTGAGCGAGGACAAGCGCTTCAAGCTCTTCTCCGGCACCGCCAATCCGGCTCTGACGGCTGAGATTGCCCGTCACATCGGCGTGCCGGTGGGCGAGAGCAAGATTCAACGCTTTGCCGACGGCGAGGTCTACTTCCAGCTTCTTGAAAATGTTCGCGGCATCGATGTCTTCGTGGTGCAGCCCACCTGTTATCCGGTGGATCAGCACCTGGTGGAGCTGCTGGTGATGATCGACGCGCTCAAACGAGCTTCGGCGGCGCGCATCACGGTGGTGGTTCCCTATTACGGCTACGCGCGGCAGGACCGCAAGGACCGGCCGAGAGTGGCGATCAGCGCCCGCCTGGTGGCCGACCTGCTGACCACGGCCGGAGCCAATCGCGCGCTCTTTGTCGATCTGCACGCGGCGCAGATTCAGGGTTTTTTCAATATTCCGGTCGATCATTTGTATGCCAGTCCGGTGCTGGTGGGCTACTTCCGCGAGTTGAAGCTGCCCAATTTAACTGTGGTCTCGCCGGATGCGGGCGGCGTGGAGCGGGCCAGGTTCTTTGCCCAGAAGGTGGGAGCGCCGCTGGCGATTGTGGACAAGCGGCGGACGGACATCAACGTGACGGAAGTGATGCACGTGATCGGCGATGTGAAGGGTAGAAGCTGCCTGATCCTGGACGATATTGTGGATACGGCAGGCACGCTGGTGAAGACGGTGGACGCGTTGTACGGCGCTGGAGCGGCGACGGTCTATGCCGCGGCCAGCCACGCGGTGCTCTCCGGGCCGGCGATCGAGCGCATCGCCAACTCGCGCCTGGAGCAGTTGGTAGTGACCAATACGATTCCCTTGAGCGAGGCGGCGGCCAAGCTGCCAAAGATCAAGGTGCTGTCGATTGCCGGCCTGCTGGGCGCGGCCATCGAGAACATTCACATGGAGACCAGCGTGAGTACGCTGTTCAGCTAGCTGTCAGCTATCAGCTATCAGCCGTCTACCTTCGGATGACCGAAGGTAGACGGCTGTAGGTCGATGGCTGGCCACAACAAAGGGAGCGGAGCAATCCAGCGCGCAGCAAAGGTCTCAGCTGATAGCTGACGGCTGAAAGCTGCATTCCGTGCCCGAAGAAAAGGAAACGAGAGAGCAATGCCTGAAGTCGTAACAGCCAAGCCCCGTGAGGGCAAGTTCAACAAGAATGCCGCTCGCCGCGTGCGTGTGGCCGGCAAGATTCCCGCAGTGATCTATGGCCAGGGACAAGATCCGGTGGCAGTCGAAGTGGATCCGAAGCAGATTTCGCGGATTCTCTTCTCTGAGACCGGGCACAACACCATCTTCGATGTGCAGGTAGGCGGAGAGAAAGCGGCCAAGGCGATGATCGTCGACTGGCAGCGCGAGCCGCTCAACGACAATCTGATTCACATCGATCTGAAGCGGATTGCGCTGGACAAGGCTCTGCGCGTCAGCGTGCGCGTCAAGTTGCTGGGCGTGCCGATGGGCGTGAAGGCCTCCGGCGGCATTCTGGACCAGGTTCTGCGTGAGGTCGAGATCGAGTGCCTTCCGGCCGATATCCCCAGCCACATCGATGCGGATGTCAGCCAATTGGAGTTGCATGGCGTGTTGCGCGTGGGCGGACTGCCGCACTCGGAGAAGATCAAGTACATGAACTCCGAGGATGCGACCGTAGCGCACGTGGTTTCCATCCGCGAGGAAGCGCCGACGGCGGCCGAGACCGAGGCGGCTGCAACAGCGGCGGCAGCGGCAGCGACGGCGGCCGAGCCCGAGGTTGCCAAGAAGGGCAAGACGGACGACGCGGCCAAGAAGCCGGATGCCGCGGCTGCCAAGAAGCCCGAGGCGAAGAAGTAGGCCTTGGACACTGCAAGCCAGTCTGGTGAGCGCGGTCCGTTTCTTATCGTCGGGCTGGGCAATCCGGGTCCGGAATATCTGTGGACCCCGCACAACGCGGGGTTCATGGCAATCGACCGCATCGCCCAGCAAGAGGGCGTTGTGGTCGGCAACCGGCGTTGCCGGGCGATGACCGCAAGCTGCCGCATCGCGGGGCGCACGGTGATCCTGGCCAAGCCGGAGACGTTTATGAACCGCAGCGGAGAGGCAGTGGCTGCGCTGGCGAGAGAGTTTGAGGCGGAGCCCGCGCGCGATCTGCTCGTGATTCAGGACGAACTGGATCTCGCGCTGGGCAGCTTCAAGATCAGGGAACGGGGATCGCCGGCGGGACACAACGGAGTCCGCAGCATCACCGGAGCCTTGGGCTCACAGGAGTGGTTGCGGATTCGCATCGGCGTGGGTTTGAATTTACCACCCGAAGCGATTGCCGCCGGAGGCAGAAGGCCGGGCAGGGATTATCTGCTCTCGCCGATGCGCAAAGCGGATTTGGCGGTGCTTGACGAGGTGCTGGACCGGGTGGCAACGGCCACGCGGAGAATACTCACCGAGGGTCCGGCGGCCGCGATGAACGAGTTCAACCGGAAAGACAAAGAACAGGGACTAGGGATTAGGGAACAGGGAACAGGGATCAGGGATCAAGACTGAAAGATGCGAATCGATCCTGGATTCTCCTCTGTTTGAAGCTGTTGTGAGAACAAGAGAAGCAAAAGACTGGAAGACAAGAGTCGAGTGCAAGGCTGGAGAGCGGGGATGAATCCCCGAGAGTCCGGCGGAAAAGGAAAACGGATGTCGCGTTTGTATGAGGTAATGTTCATTGTTCGGCCGGATGCGGCTGATGAGGATGTCGACAAGCTGATCGCCGGCTTCACCGAGAACGTCGCCAAGGGTGGCGGAGCGGTGAAGACGGTGGAGAAGATGGGACGGCGCAAGCTCGCCTACACGGTGCGCAAGTTCAACGACGGCAATTACGTTCTGCTCACCATCGAGGCCGGCGGCCCGGTGGTGCTCGAGCTTGAGCGCCGCTTGCGCGTCACTGAGCCGGTGATCAAGTTCATCACCGTGCGCATCGACGAGGAAGAGAAGCGTCTGGCCAAGGTGAAGGCGGCGCGCGGTGTGCGGCGCAGCGCCAGTGTTCCGGCACCGGTTGCGGCTGCGGTTGCACCCGCTCCGGCGGCTGTCGAGGCGGCGCCTGCGGCGCCGGTCGCAGTGGCCGAGCCGGTCGAGGCAGCCTAGCACTGTCCACTGTCAAAGAATTGCCGTTGCCGCTCCCGCTGTTGCCGGGCGCTGGAGCGGCGCGATTGATTGATCCGGTTTGCGCGGAGAGCCCAAACCGGAAGCCCAGAGAGTGAAGAGGAAAACGAATGTCTGACGAGAATCAAGCAATCAGTGCATCAGCGGAAGCACCGGCGGTTTCAAGCCCGGTATCGAATCCGGGATCGGGTTCGGGATCGGGCCACTCCGGCCACAGCTCCGGCCCCCGTCCGGGCGGACGTCCCGGCGGCGCACCCGGCGGACGGCCTTCGGGCGGTCCCGGCGGACGCGGCAAGTTCTTCCGCCGCAAGAAGGTCTGCAAGTTCTGCACCGAGAAGATCGATGCGATTCCCTATCGCGACGTGCGCCTGTTGCAGGGCTTTGTGGCCGAGCGCGGCAAGATTGTGCCGCGGCGTCTGACCGGCGTCTGCACCAAGCACCAGCGCCGCCTCACCCGCGCCATCAAGCAGGCCCGGAATATCGCCCTGCTGCCCTTTGCAACCCGCCACTAGATTCGTGGCGGTTTGATAGTGAAGAAGTGAAAGAGTGAAGACGGAATCGCAGAGTTTTCTCACTCATTCACTCAATCACTCATTCAATTTACTAGAGCATCTTCACTCCACGAATGAAGGTGCTCGAACCATCGGCTGTCCTTCCGCCGCCCCGCTCGCAGTCCTTGGACTCGCGTGTCGCTGCTTTGGCGGAAGGCGATATTGTGGATGCCGAAGCTACACAGGAGAATGATCATGGAAGTCATTTTGAAGGACGATGTATTGCACCTGGGCAATCGCGGCGATGTGGTCAAGGTCGCCGACGGCTACGCCCGCAACTTTCTGCTGCCCCGCAAGCTGGCGCTGCAGGCCACCTCGGCCAACAAGGCCGTGATCGAGCAGATGAAGTCCGCCGCCGCGCGCCGCTCCGCCACCGAGAAGGCTCTGGCCGAGGCGCTGGCCGTCAAGCTGGCTCCGGTCGAGCTCGCCTTCCTGCGCAAGTCGGGCGAGGCCGGCCATCTCTTCGGCTCCGTCACCTCGGCTGACATCGCCGCCGCGCTGGCCGCTGAAGGCTTCGAGATCGATCGCCGCAAGATTCACCTCGACGAGCCGCTGAAGAGCGTGGGCGAGTTCACCGTGGCCATCAAGCTCTACCGCGAAGTGACCGCGCAGATCAAGGTGAAGATTGCAGCGGAGAATGCGGAAGAGCTGGCCGCCGCGGAAGCGGCCGCAGCCGAGCCCGCCGCGGAAGCAGCAGCCGAGTAATCTTTTTTCGCACGCACAAACCCCGCCTCCCGGTCAACCGAGGGGCGGGGTTTGTTTTTTCGCAATTGCTTCCGTGAATGGGGTTGGCTCTCGCGCTTACTCCGCCTGCGCCCGATGCTTCAGCTCCAGATATTCTTTCGCCAGCCAGCCCAGGCTGAGCAGCGTAATCAGCGCGATTACCACCTGCGAGATCACGCAATAAAGGCACCAGACCCCCAGCGCAAACTCCTCGATAAAGGTCAGCCGCAGGGCAAAGCCCATGCCGGCAAGCGCGCAGAGAAAAACCAGCGCCCGCTGCCGCCAGAAGGCCAATCCGCCGATCACGAGGTAGCCGGCAATGCCGATCGCCGCCACCGGCACGCCCGCCAGCTCGGCAAAGGGGCTGTGGTTCACAATCCCGCAATCCCACGTGTCGTTGATCGAACAGGGTTGCGGATCGGTGCAGTAATGCACGTGCAGAGCCAGCGCGGAGACCGTCACGCCGGCCAGGGCCAAAAATAAAAGGATATAGCGCATATAGAATTAGACGCGCGACCGCCGCATCCGTCGCAGGATACTATCTACCCATGGGCAAAGGCGCGCAAAAACCTCTCCGGATCGCGGCAGCCGGCAGCCGCATCGCCTTCTTTGGAGGCAGCTTCGATCCGCCCCACCTCGGGCATCTTGCAGTGGCGCGCGCGGCCCAGGCAGCGCTGGCGCTCGACACAGTCCTCTTCGCTCCGGTCGGCGCGCAGCCTCTCAAGCCGCAGGGCTCGACCGCCGACTTTGAAGACCGTCTGGCGATGACTCGCCTGGCCATCGCCGCCGAGCCCGGCTTCGCCCTCTCGCTTGCCGATTCGCCCACCACCTCCGGCGCGCCCAACTACACGCTGGAGACGCTGCTTGGCCTGCGCGGTGAGCTCGGTCCCGGCAGCGTGCTCTTCTGCCTGATGGGCGCCGACTCCTTCGCCTCCTTTCGCCGCTGGCATCGTGCCGCCGAGATCCCCTTTGCCGCCGCGCTCATCGTCGCCTCCCGGCCCGGTGAAGGCCTCAGCGATCTGCGGGCCGCGTTGCCGACGGGGTTGACGATCGACGCCGCTCCGGAGCCCGCAACCAGGCAACTCCGCCGCTACCTCCTGCGCAATCCCGCCGATGAGCTGACCCCGCTCTATCTGCTTCCCGGCCTGGATATCCCCATCAGCGCCACACAGATTCGCGCGCAGCTTCGCTCCGCCGCGCCCGCTCCGCCGCCGGATGAGCTGCTGCCGCCTCCCGTTTTGGAGTACATCCGCGCGCACGGCCTCTATCGCTGACTTGCCTCGCCCGCGTTGAAGGGCTACGATGAAGCTCGGAGACCTCTTGCAAAGAATGACGACCGACTCGAAGCAGCAAACCCGCCTCCTCCTTCAAACCGCAGCCGCCGCCTGTATCGACAAAAAGGGCGAAGAAACCCGCATCCTCGAACTCGATCCCATCGACTCCGGTCTCTCCGACTTCTTCCTGGTCACCTCGGCCTCGAACGACCGTCAGGCCGTCGCCATCGCCGACGAGATCGAGCACCGGCTTAAAAAAGACTTCGGCGTCTTTCCCAACTCCGTCGAGGGCCGCCGCAAGGGCGACTGGATTCTCCTCGACTATGTGGACTTTGTCGTCCACGTCTTCCTCACCGAGCGCCGCGCCTTCTACGACATCGAGCGCCTGCGCAAATCCGCGCGGCCCCTCACCCCGGCTGAATTCGATGCCGAGTTGAAGACCGCGCTCACTGAAAAGACCGTCGCCGTCCGCAAGAAGGTTGCCGCCAAGCCCGCGCTCGCGAAGACCGAGCCGCCCGCCGCCAAACCCAAACCTGCGGCAAAAAAAGCTGCGGCCAAGAAAGCTCCGGCAAAGAAGGCCGTTGCCCATAAGGCAGTTGCCAAGAAGGCGCCAGCAAAGAAAGTCGCCGCGAAAAAGATCGCCGCAAAGAAAACGCCTGCAAAGAAAGTCGTCGCGAAAAAAGCGGTAGTAAAAAAGGCGGCAAAGAAAGCTGTAGCGAAAAAAGCAGCAAAGAAAGCCGTGGCGAAAAAGCCTGCGAAGAAAGCGGTCCCGGCAAAGCGCGCCCCGGCAAAGAAAGCGGCAGGGAAGAAGGCTGCAAAGAAGGCCGTAGCGAAAAAGGCCCCCGCCAAAAAAGCCGCCGCGAAAAAGAAGAAGAGGTCGTAAGAGCGACTGAAGATGCCGATCGATTCGACCGCCGGATATTCTCCGGCGGGCCGAATTTATGAGTGAAACCATTCATCCTTTGTACGCGCTTCCGGTTCAACACTCACTCGCCGCAGACGATACCGATAGATTGGTCAACAAATATATAACTGCGTTCTGGTACAAAACAATGGTGTGAGGCGTAACATATGGCGACAAATCCGCAAAGCTTTAGCTCGCACACTACCGGTAAAGTCCGCCCGCATCCGACGCAGAACGAGGCGCTGCTCTTCGAAAAATCCTCGCCGGGCAAGCGAGCCTATAAACTGCCGCCTCTCGACGTGCCCGCGGTCAATGCTGCCGCCTTGTTGGGCGCATCTCATCGCAAGCTGAGCGCGCAACTGCCCGAGCTGAGCGAGATTGAAATCATTCGCCACTTCACGCGCCTCTCGACGTGGAATTACGCCATCGATCTTGGAATGTATCCCCTCGGCTCCTGCACCATGAAGTACAACCCGAGAGTGAATGAGTTAGTCGCCCGCATCGAGGGTTTGGCCGAGGCGCATCCTTACCGGCCGGAGTCACTGGCGCAAGGGATTCTCGAAGTAATTGAGTTACTCCAAAAATGCCTGATCGAGATCACCGGCATGGATGCGATCACGCTGCAACCGGCTGCCGGCGCGCATGGAGAGTTTACCGGCATCTTGCTGGTCCGCGCCTGGCACGAGTCACGTGGCAATGCGCGCAAGAAGATACTGATTCCCGACTCGGCTCACGGCACGAACCCCGCCACAGCGGCCATCTGCGGTTACACGGTCGAGAACTTGAAGTCTAACTCCGAGGGCGGCATCGATCTAGAAGCACTCACTCGTCAGGTGGACGAAGAGACTGCCGCGCTGATGCTGACCAACCCATCGACGATCGGCGTCTTCGAGAGTCAAATCGCCAAGATCGCCGATATTCTTCACGCCAAGGGTGCGCTGCTCTACATGGACGGCGCTAACATGAACGCCTTGGTCGGCAAGGCGCGCCCCGGCGACTTCGGCGTGGATGTGATGCACCTGAATCTGCATAAAACATTTTCGACCCCGCACGGCGGCGGTGGTCCCGGATCGGGCCCTGTGGCTTGCAAGGCTTTTCTTGAGCCCTTTCTCCCGACGCCGGTGTTGAAAGGGACTAAGGGACTAGGGACTGAGGAACCAGGGACTAACCGTCCATTGCATTGGTCCTATGACCGGCCTCACTCCGTAGGCCGCGTTCGCGCATTCTACGGCAACGTGGGAATGTTCATTCGTGCGCTGGCTTATATCCTTGCCAACGGACCCGACGGCCTGCGCCAGACCACCGAAGATGCAGTGCTCAACGCCAATTACATTCGCAAAAAACTCGAAGATATTTATGAGTTACCGTATAAGACCGCATCGATGCACGAGGTGGTCTTCAGCGACAAGCGGCAGCGGGTGCTCGGAGTTACCACCGGCGAGATCGCGAAGCGCCTGATCGATTACGGCTTCCATCCGTACACGGTCAGCTTCCCGATGATCGTCGCGGGCGCGCTGATGATCGAGCCGACGGAGAGCGAGTCGCTGGAGGAGTTGGACTTGTTCATCGCGGCGATGCGTGCGATAGCCCGCGAGGTTGAGCAGACGCCGGAGTTAGTCAAGGCGGCGCCGCACTCGACACGCGTCTCCAAGCTCGACGAGGTGCAGGCGGCGCGCAAGCCCATCCTGCGCTGGACTCCTGCGGTGCGGCCAAGCGCACGCTGATCCCTCACATGGGCTGCGCATTGTTAGCGAGTTTCCAGGCTCTTCCGGTATAACTCTTCCAGGGCATCGCAGGCGGTGCGGACGCCGTCTTCGGCAGTTAACTGTTGCGCAACGCTTTTCGCACGCTCGGCCAGCAGTGGCGCTGTGAGCATCTGTTTCAACTTCCGCGCCACGCGCCAGGGCGTATACTTTCCGCGCTGAATCACGCGGCCCACTCTCAGGCGCAACATCCTTCTGGCGTTGTCGGGCTGATCGTGCGAGAAGGGCATGATGAGCATCGGCTTGCCCGCGCGCATGCACTGCGCTGTAGTCCCCACGCCGCCCTGATGGACGACCATTGCCGCGCGGTTGAAGAGCGCGGAATAAGGCGCGTACTCGGCAACGCAGATCGACTCCGGCAGCGCGGTTTTCATTTGATTGCGCGGATCGGTGCCGATCAACAGCACCGCGCGAATGCCCAGCCTGATGGCCGCCTGTGCTGAGACCTCGTAGAAGTTGCCTGCGGCCAGCACGGCGGCGGAGCCGAGTGTGAAGACCACCGGGGGCTCTCCGGCAGAGACAAACTTCTCCAGATTCGCAGGCAGCGCCTGATTACCGGCGTCGGCGTCGTAGTAGCAAAAGCCGGTGATGAGCGTGTTGGCCGGCCAGTCCTTCTGCTCAACGCCGAGGAGCCGCGAGAAGAGCGCCAGCACCAGATCGGGCGAGTGCTTGGCGTCGAAGAGTGGATTTGCGCCTTTGGGCAGGCCGAGCGAACGGCGCAGCTCGTAGATCGGCTCCGGCCATTTGCGGCTGACAAAGCGGGCGACGCGCTTGATGACGCGCCCGAAGCCGGGAACGACTTTGTCGGCGCGGGCCAGGCGCGGATAGGGCGGCAGGACCGGCGGATCGAAGGCGGAGAAGAACGAGAGCGGCGCCAGCACGTAGCTGGCCCAGGGAATGCCGGTAACCTCGGCAACGATCGGTCCGGCGTAGTTCAACTCGCCCAGCAGCAGCAGGTCGGCGCGCTCGGGCTTGGTCGAAGCCTCCAGCAGGTCGTCGAAGGTCTGGCGCAGCGAGGGAAAAAGAAAATCGCGCAGGCCGCGCTCGGTGCCGTTCTTGATGTCGTAGATCATCTCGACCAGGATGGTGTTCGTCGGGTCGATGTCGGGACGGGTGGCGTGAAATTCCAGGCCGAGCGGGCGAATCTTCGGCTCGTAGACGGCGGGCAGCGCCATCACCGGCGTGTGGCCGCGGCGCTTGAGTTCAAGAGCAAGGGCGATCAGCGGATTGGTGTCGCCGTAGGTGCCGATATTCGAGAGAACGATGCGCAAGGTGGGGTCCCCAAAGACGCGTTTATCCAACTCTATGAGAGTAATGCATCGGGGCGGGGGTTGGCCGGATAGAAACCAACGTTCGCCCGGCGTATCTTGCCTTCGGCAGCGTGGCGCAGTTATGGATAGATCGGCAAGCGAAGCGAAATATCCTAGAATGGAGGTTATGAGCGAAGCAATCTCCCTTGAATCCCAGGTCAACCAGCAGATCACCGTTGCGATGAAGGCGCACGACGGCGAGCGCACCACCACTCTGCGCCTCATCAAGAACGCCCTGAAAAATCAATTCATCGCCAAGCGCGAGCCGCTCACCGCAACCGAGGAGCAGCAGGCGCTGGCCACCATGATCAAGCAGCGGCGCGATTCGATCGAGCAGTTCACCAAGGGCAACCGCCCCGAGCTGGCCGCCAAAGAGGCCGTCGAGATCACCGTCATTGAGGAGTTTCTGCCCAAGGCTCTCGATGATGCGGCGCTCGCTGCGCTGGTCGCCGAGGCCGTCGCCGAGGTCGCCACAGCCATCGGCCGCGCGCCCTCGCCCAAAGAGATGGGCGCGGTGATGAAGGCCGTTCAGGCGCGGTTGCAAGCCGCCAGCCTGCGCGCCGAAGGCCGTACAGTGAGTGAGCTGGTCAAGAAGGCGCTGGCCGGCTGAGCAGTCTACTCCGGCAATTTGCCGTTGGTTAGGCCCACCCGCTCCAGGAATTGATGCAGCACATCTTCGTCGATGCCGTCGGCCTCCTCGACCTGTTTGCCGCGCGGTTTGCGGTTATCGCGTATCACAAAACTCAGGCCCACGCCGTCGTTGCCCCAGCGGTTGGCCCGCGCCAGCAATGAGATTGAACTCTCCGGCTGTTTCTTTCCCGGAGCTGTCTTCTTCAACGTTACCTGCACCAGCGTTCCGGGATACCAGCGTTCGTCCGTCACCACGTAGATTCCCGAGGGGCTGATATTCCGCACGTCGTGCGCCTGCGGGCAGCCTCCGGTCCAGAAGTACGCCGCCAGGCCGGGCACAGCCTCGCGCGGTGTCTTCCTGGGATCGGGCGGATCGGGCGAGAGCCAGCGCTGCAACCAGCTCTTCTGCTTGCGCGTCTCCTTCTTTTCCTCTGGAGCCTCGGCGGTCTCCGCAACCGGCTGCGGCGCCGCACTCTCTTCCTTTGCTTGCTCCTCATCGATATCGATGCGCGCATCGGCTGAGCCGTTTGCAGCCGCCTCCTCGCGCTTGTCCTGCGCAGCTTCCGTGGCTTTCACATCGAACAGGTCCGCCAGTTCATGCTCAATCTCCTCAGCCAGGCCGAAGGCGATCCGATCTCCCGGCTGAGTATGAGAGGAAAGAATCGAGTGAACCGGCAATGCAAGCACGCTGGCCGCCGCCGGAGTCGAAGGCGATACGCGGAAGTTAGGGAAGTATTCGACCGCCTCGATGACCTTGTGATCCGCATCCAGGTAAAGCAGGTCTAGTGGAACGCTTACATTCTCCGCGGGGATTCCCTTGAACGGGACCATCCACAATCCCGCGCCCGATTTCTGGGTCAGATGCGGCAGCCGGCTCATCAAAATGGACAGAGAAAAATCGCCGCATTCCACCTCCACGCCGAGAATGTAGCCTCTCGACTGGTTGTACGCAACGCGATTGCTCAGCTCCACAATCTCTTCCGGCTGTGGCTGGCTGCCGCTCAACGATGCGTGGATGAGGGGTTCAAAGGGTTTGTCCATCGTGCATCTCCCACCGGAAGCACGGCGCACTGGCCATTGCTTCCCACCGTTTCCATCGGCAATTTCCAACACTGGCTTTACTCCCGTGTGAGAAAAAACTCAGAAATAGCGCGCATAGAAAACACGGCAGTAATTGGAGAGCTAGGTCGCATCTCCGCTTCTGCCCGCATTTTGTACAAGCGGCCTACGATGCAAAGGAGGGATTCCCGGCAAGCTTCGCCGGGAGTTCTCTGCATCCCCATGTGTAGACCAGGAAGGCTTTGGCGGCGAAAGCTGCACCCGGACAGCCATGCAGCCGGGGAAAGTAGTAAGCTGTTTTTAAGAATGGTCAAGCCCTCATCACTTCTCGATACGCGCGTCGTCTACTGCGGCGACAACCTCGAACAGCTCAGGAAGCTGCCCGACGGCTCCATCGACCTCATTTACATCGATCCGCCCTTCAACTCCAACCGGACGTATGAAATCTTCTGGGGCGAGACAAAGGAGAAGCGCGCCTTCGAGGATCGCCACGAGTCAACGCGCGCTTACATCGAGTTCATGCGCCCCCGCTGCGTGGAATTGTCGCGAGTTTTGAAGAAGACGGGCAGCTTTTATTGCCACTGCGACTGGCACGCCAGCCATTACGTCAAGGTGATGCTGGATCAGATCTTTGGAGAAAAGAACTTCATCACGGAGATCATCTGGCATCGGGCGCTTGCAAAGGGGCTGGCCTTCAAGAGCATTCCGAACAATCATGACACTCTGTTTCTCTATGGCGGCAGCGGTGAAACTACCTTCAATCGTCCCTATAATCCATATGATCCAGAGAATCTTGATGCGAAGACGGCCAGTAAATACTCGCATCGCGATCCAGACGGGCGGCTCTTTCAATTGTGCGATCTGACGAATCCAAATCGCAACCGTCCTAACCTGACCTATGAGTTTCTGGGACACAAGAAAGTTTGGCGCTGGACAAGAGAGAGGATGCAGGAGGGTTACGAAACCGGGATTGTCATTCAACCGAGTCCAGGCGCGGTACCGCGCATGAAACGCTACCTCGATGAACAAGAAGGGCGGCCAATCGACTCGGTCTGGACGGACATTCCTCCGATCAACTCGCAAGCCAAAGAGCGCCTCGGCTACCCGACGCAGAAGCCCTTGAAGCTGCTGGAACGTATTCTGGAAATTTCATCCAACCCAAACGACATTGTGCTCGACGCCTTCTGCGGCTGCGGAACCACTTTGGTGGCCGCGCAAACTCTCGGTCGCCAATGGATCGGCATCGACATCTCGCCTACCGCCTGCCGGGTGATGGCAAAACGGCTGCGCGACGTCTGCAAATTGCGCGAAGACGAGAATTTCTGGCTGCACGGCAAGGGTTTCATTGTGCGCGATCTGCCGTGGACCGAAAAACAGTTGCGCGCCATTCCGCCCTTCGAGTTCGAGAACTGGGCGGTTATCGCGCTGGGCGGCATTCCCAACAAGACGCAGGTGGGCGACATGGGCATCGACGGGCGCATCTACCCTGTCGGCGCCGAGCCTGCCGCCACTGGTAAAGAAGCGGGCGAACTGGATTTCATGGACGACTGGTATCCCATCCAGGTGAAGCAGACGGACAAGATTGGACGGCCTGAGATCGACAGCTTTGAAGCGGCGATGCTGCGGACCAAGCGCAAGAAAGGCTTCGTGGTGGGCTTCGACTTCACCGGCGACGCGCTGCGCGAGATCGATCAGTTCTTCCGGCGCGAGCACGTGGTGATTGTGCCGCTGACAGTGAAAGAGATTATCGAGGAGACGATTGCGCAACGGCTCGCCTGACGTGGCCACTGTCACCTGATCTCTGATCCCTGACCTCTGTTCTCAAAACACCTCCGGCGGGCCATCCGGCGGAGGCAGATGCTTGAGCAGGCCGAGTTCTCCGGCCAGCCGCTCCAGCCGTACGCGCGTCGCCGCCGATGGAGGAACCAGCGGAAGGCGGACGAAATCCGCGCAGCGGCCCATCAGGGAAAGCACCGTCTTTACAGGCGTGGGGTTGGAGTCCCAGAAGTTGGCGTCGATCAGCCGCGCGTAGCGGCGTTCGATCTCGCGAGCCTCGGCGCCGTTGCCGTTGAGTGCGGCGCGGATCATGCGGCCCATCTCGGCCGGGATCTCGTTGGCGGCCACGCTGACGAGTCCATGCGCACCCACGCCGATCGAGGCCAGCGCCAGATTGTCGTCGCCCGAGAAGACCTTGAAGCCGCGCGGCAGCACGCGCACCAGATCGGCAATCTGCGGCAGCCTGCCGCTGGACTCCTTCACGGCCTGGATGTTGGGCGCGACCTCGGCCAGGCGCACGATCGTCTCCGGATCGAGGTTCACGCCCGTGCGGCCAGGAATGTTGTAGAGCACCACCGGCATCGGCTCGACGGCCCGCGCCAGCGCCAGGAAGTGCTGAAACTGCCCCTCCTGCGAGGGCTTGTTGTAGTAGGGATTAGCGCTTAGCACCGCCTCCACGCCGCGAATCTGCCGCAACCGGCTGGCCAGCCGCACCAGCGTGCGCGTCGAATTGTGCGTGCATCCGGCCCAGACCGGCACGCGTCCAGCGGCCGCCTCCGCCACCAGGCACACCGCCGACAGCCACTCGTCTTCATCCAGCGTGGCCGCTTCGCCGGTCGAGCCGCAGGCCACCAGAAAGTTGATCCCTGAGTCGATCTGCCAGTTCACCAGCGCCTTCAGCGCCGCTTCGTCAATCGATCCATCCGCCCGGAAGGGCGTGACGATGGCTGTTCCGCAACCTGTAGTCTCCATACTTAAAAAGTATACCGAATCGTGCGCAAAAATTAAGGACAGGCCTGGGCGCAAGGATAGCTTCCGTCCTCGTTCTGCTTCATTGTCGGCTCGGTCGAGGGATGTTCCGCGCTCTTCGCATTGCCCAGATCCCAGCTGAGCAGTTGTGTGCCATCCGCACTTAGGATCAGCGTGCTGTTCCCATTGTCCTTCGGCGTGATGATCTGATTGCCCGCCAGCACTCCGCCGTCGGTCGCCTCGAAGTAGATGTGATTGAAGGTTCTGCCCTGCGAATCCGGATTGGCGTCGGCAGTCGCGGCAGAGTAGCCGATCACATCGAGTTTTTCCGCCTCATCGAGCGTCAGGTTACGGGAGAGATTCTCACCCTCCGCGGTCACGATGACGCCGTCGCGGTGCTTGCCATCGTCGCCGAAGGGCATACTCAGCTTGAACCAGTAGCGGCCGCGCAGCGTTCCCGTCACGGTCTTGATATGCCCGGAGTGCGGATAACTCAGATAGAACTGCCAGTAGGCCTCGGGCCTTCCATCGTTGCGCGCAAGCTCCCACGCGGACAGCTCGTTCGCTCCGCGCCGCACTGCCGCCGCCGGGGTAGATGCCTGCGCCTCATCCGGCGCGGCCGCCGGAGGAGCAGCCGGCCTCTCCTCCAGCGCGAAGACCAAATTGACAGTCGTGATCACATTCTCCGCCTTGCCGTTCTGCATATACGGGCGGTAGATCCAGTTCTTCACCGCATCCATCGCCGCCTGCTGCAATAGTTGCGGTCCGCCGACTACGTGAATGTCTTCCACGATTCCCGTCTTCGAGATGACGGCGTGCATCACCACGGTTCCCGATACGTGCGCGGCCTTGGCGGCGGGCGGATAGACGGGCGCGGTCTTCTGCAGCAGCAGCCCTTCGGCCTCACTGGGCGAGATCAAGATATGGCGCGTTGTAAGCCTGGTCATCCGGGTGCCTGGCGCGGCTTGCTCATCTTGCGCGAGAAGGAAAGTGGGCAGAGCGAACAGGCAGAAGCAGAGCAGGAACGGAGCTATATACTTTTTTCCGGCGATCGGAAATCTGCGGAGTCTCAGCGGAACCATGGCAACTCCTCAATCGGGTAGTCGAGGCGAGTTTAGCAGAATGCAGCCGGGGTTGGCGAGAGGCCCCGCGCTGTAAATGCCGTAAGATAAAAGATGGGATTGACCGGAATCTTCCACCGCAAACTGCGGCCGATTCCGCGACCCGCGCTCACCTATGACAAATTCTTCTAAACAATCCGCGCACTTTTATCTCACTACGCCCATCTACTACGTCAACGCGCGGCCTCACCTGGGCCACGCCTATTCGACGATCGTCTGCGATGCCATCGCGCTGCGCAAGCGCGCCTTGGGCATCGAGACCCGCTTCCTCACCGGCACCGACGAGCACGGCCAGAAGATCGAGCGCAGCGCGGAGAAGGCCGGCCGTACGCCGCTCGAATTCGCCACCGCCATCTCCGGCGAGTTTCGCTCGCTCTGGCAACAGCTCGGCATCAGCAACGACGACTTCATCCGCACCACTGAGGAGCGCCACAAGCGCGGCACACAGAAGTTGTTTGCCGAACTGCGCGCGCGCGGCTTCATCTACAAAGGCTCTTACTCGGGCCAGTATTGCGTGAGCGATGAACTTTACGTCGATGGCCCTCCCGGCGCCGTCTGCCCCGACTGCGGCCGCGTCACCGAGACGGTCAGCGAGGAGAATTACTTCTTCAAGCTCTCCGCCTTCGAGCGCAAGCTGCTCGAGTTCTACGAGGCCAACCCCGATTTCATGGGCCCGGAATCCACCCGCCGCGAGGTCGTCTCCTTTGTCCGCAGTGGCCTGCGCGATCTCTCCGTCAGCCGCACCAGCTTCTCCTGGGGCATTCCCGTTCCCGGCGACGAGCGCCACGTCATCTATGTCTGGCTCGATGCGCTGGCCAACTACATCACCGCCCTCGGCTATGGCTCCGACGATCCCAAGGATCTGGAAAACTTTAAAAGATTCTGGCCCGCCGACCTGCACCTCATCGGCAAGGAGATCAGCCGATTCCATTGTGTCTATTGGCCGGCCTTTCTGATGGCCGCCGGCATTCCGCTGCCGCGCTCGGTCCGCGCCAACGGCTGGCTGCTCTTCGATCAGGGCAAGATGTCCAAGTCCAAGGGCAACATCGTCCGCGCTGAAACGGTAGCCGCCGTCTTGGGCTCCGATGCGTTGCGCTACTTCCTGCTGCGCGAGATTCCCTTCGGCCAGGACGGCAGCTTTTCATTCGATGCTTTGGTGCAGCGTTACAACGGCGATCTGGCCAACGGCTACGGCAACCTCGTCAGCCGCGTCGTCAACATGGTCCACAAATACTTCGGCGGCGTGCTGCCGGAGGTTGGGCTTGTCACTTCGGCTGAGACTGCTCTGCACGAAAGCGCAATGAAGGCCATCGCCGCCTTCGGCCCGGAGTTCGATGCGATGAACTTCTCCGAGGCGCTCAAAGGTCTGTGGCTCATGGTCGCCGAGACCGACGGCTACCTGACCGCCAACGCGCCCTGGAAGAAGCCCGCCGAGCGCAGCGACGCGGAGCACGCCGCGCTGCAAGCCCGCGTGCTGGCAACCGCCGCCGAAGCCATTCGCATCGTCACCGCTCTCGTCTATCCAATTCTGCCCGAGTCCGCCGCCAAGGTCTGGCTGCAACTAGGCCAGGGCGAAATCGCCGACGCCGCCAAAAATGCATTCCTCACGCAGATCAACTGGGGCGGCCTGCGCGCCGGAACAAAATTCGCCGAACCTGCCCCGCTCTTCCCCCGCGCCGAAAAAGACGCCGTCGCCCGCATGCAGCAGATCGAAGAAGAAAACAGCAAGTCCGTTATCGAAGCCGCCGGAGGCAAGGCCGTCTCCGCAAACGAGCCAGTTTTGAAAGGGCACGACTTCAGTCGTGCCGTTGACGCCACACAAAATACAGGGGCTTTAGCCCCGGATGTAAAGACCAGCAAAAAAGAGGAAATCATGAGCGAAGAAACTGAAAAGCAAAAGGCCTGGGACAATGTTCCCGTTGATTCAATCGGTGTGGATGCCGCGTCTGAATCCCAAGCCTACGAAACGGTTGCACAGGCGACGGCCCCGGTTCCAGCTGAACCGCCTGTCGCGCCAGCCCCAGCTATCACGGAGGAACCAAAGATCACCATCGACGACGTCATCAAGGTCGATCTGCGCGTGGCGCAGATCCTGGTCGCCGAGCGTGTGCCCAAGGCCGACAAGCTGCTGCGGCTGGAGGTCGATCTGGGCTACGAGAAGCGCCAGATCCTGGCCGGCATCGCGCAATACTACGAACCGGAAAAGCTCGTAGGCCGCAAGATCGTCATCGTCGCCAACCTTGCCCCGCGCAAGATGAGGGGCCTCGAATCCAATGGAATGCTGCTGGCCGCGTCGCTCGAAGACGGCGCTCCGGTGCTGGCCGGATTCCTGGAAGACGTGCCGCTCGGCGCGCGGTTGAAATAAGCCCCTGCGGGAGGTTGCCGTTCAGGTGTGCGGCGCTTGCGCGCCATGCGACTGGTTCAGGTTTAGGTTCGTCGTATCCAAGGTCTCGGATGTGAGATATTCACCCTGCGGACGAAGATCAGTCCACAGGGTGTGAAGTCCAGATTCTTGGCTGTTCGTATGGATTGTCTACTGCACCCGAACTTTGTTCAGGTAGTAGCTTCCACCGCCGCTGAAATACACCCAAATTCCGTTGATCGTGCTGCTATCGGCGGGCAGTGAGCCGCCGCAGGCGTTGGCCGATGTAATCAGATTGGACAGATCGATCGTGATCGTTTTGTTTTGATCGGAACCGATGTAATCCCATGCGGACTGGCACCACTGATAGTTACTTCCAACCTGCACTGCAACCGCAAAGGATGTTTCCTTTGATGTCGTAGTTATATCGAAGATAAGTTTGGAGACTTCAGAGGTGGAAAGCGGAAGCTGTGCGCTGGAATCGGATGGACCAAACCATCCATCTGCGGTCGCATCGATCCGCAAACTGGTGGCGCTGTTGGCTGCGTTGTCCGTGCTTTGCGCTGTGGTTCCTGCATCGGCGTTGGAAGCAGCAGCCGCCCAGGTATCCGTCCCCTCTGAGAAGTTATAGAGAATTCGTGTATCTCTCTGTTCAGTGGGGGAAGTGTTTTGTGCGGCTCCGATGAGCAAACCGCAGTTGAATACAAGCATGAGTCCAATAAAGCTGCGAAGAGACATGGCAATCTCCTTGATTGATTGTGAGTGCGAGGGAGTTAATTCACCGTGAGCGATTGTTGCGCGGTGAGCGGAGTGGATGAAACGATGAAGTTTCATCGCGACTAGTAGATACAACTCTCCCATCCAATCAACGTGATGGCCGTCACCGCCCGCTGTGATAAGAATTAAATGCCGCCTGCACCAATTTTGAATCTTCGCAATCCATGAACCGCAACCGACCGCCAGTTTCTGATCCCCGATCCCTGCCTTCTGATCTCTGTTGTCCATACACATGAATCGTGCTATCCTTACACATCGGGAGGCGCGCCCATGCGGACCAACATCGACATTGACGACGAGTTGATGCGCCAGGCGATGGCGGCCACCGGGACCACCACCAAGAAAGCGGCGGTTGAGGCCTGTCTGCGCAAGCTGGTCGCGCTCAAGCTCCACGAGAAGAAGGTCGAGGAAGTCTTTCGCCTTCAGGAGATTGACCGAAAGAAAGCCGAGCGCGAGGGCCGTCTGGACGAATGGCACGCGGAACTGGTGAAAAAAGGTAATTGGCCGGAGTATCCAACCGATGCGAACGAATATTGAGATCGATGACAAGTTGATGGGCCGCGCTATGGCCTTGAGCGGCAAATCCACCAAGAAGTCTGTGGTCGAAGAGGCTTTGCGCCTTGCCGTGCAGCTCAAGCGCCAAGCGGGTATCCGCGAATTGTGGGGCAAAGTGAAATGGGAAGGAAACCTGGACGAGATGCGTCAAGGCCGTTTCATGAACTGGCAGGAAGATGCGGAACGGGCAGAAGCGAACAGTCCTTCGCTCTCCGCTTGGATTTCTTCCTTAAAAAAAGTCTCGTAAGGTGAAAGGCTGCGCCGCGTGGTCATTGTCGATACATCGGTCTGGATCGATTACCTGAACGATAAAGCCAATGCGCAGACTTTATGGCTGAATTTTGCTCTTGAAAGCAAGGATATTGGTTTATCCAGCCTCATTCTCTGCGAGGTTTTGCAGGGATTTCACACGAGCCGTGAGGCCGAAAGAACCTGCAATTGGCTGTTGAACTTCCACGTCTTTGATACAGGCGGCACGCGTCTGGCCATTCAATCCTCTGAAAACTATCGCTTTTTGCGGCAAAAGGGCGTAACCATTCGCAGCACAATCGATTGCCTCATTGCCACTTTCTGCATCAACGAAGGACATCGGTTACTGCACAAAGACAGCGACTTTAATGGCTTTGAAGATCATCTAGGCCTGCATGTGCTACATCCTCCGGCGGTCCCTTTTGAACTGAGCTAGCAGGAGGCTCCATTGCTGATCGATTCCCACGCCCACCTCGATAGCCCGCGCTACTCGGACGACCGCGAGGCGATGTTGCGCCGAGCCTTCGACGCCGGCGTCGGCACGATTCTCTCCATCGGCATCGGCGAGCAGGCCATCGGCATGGACGGCGCGCTCACCCTCTGCCGCGAGTTCAACGGGCGCGCCGGCATCCCAAAGCTCTTCGCCTCGGCAGGCGTCTATCCCCACAACACGCCGGAGATCGACGATCAGGTTCTCAACAAGCTCGACCGCCTCCTTGCCGAGCCGGAGGTGATCGCCTGCGGCGAGATCGGCCTCGACTACTACCACGAAGGCGCGCCGCACCCTGTCCAGCACGCGGGCCTCATTCGCCAGTTGGAGGTCGCCGCCGCGCGCCGGCGGCCCATCCTCATCCACTGCCGCGGAACCAAGGAGTCCACCGACGCCTGGGAGGATCTCTTCTCGATTCTCGATGCGCACTGGCGTCCCACCGGCCTTGGCGGCGTCATGCACTGCTTCGGCGCGGGCATCGAGCAGGCGCGCCGATCTCTGGATTTAGGATTCCTCATCTCCTTTGCCGGCAACCTGACCTATCCCAAGGCCCAGCCCTTGCGCGATGTGGCCGCGCAGTTGCCGCTCGACGGGCTTCTGGTCGAGACCGACGCGCCGTGGCTGGCTCCAGCGGCCCAGCGCGGCCAGCGCAACGAGCCGGCCCTGGTGGTGCAGACGGCGCTCACGCTGGCCGGTTTGAAGCACGTTTCTGAAGACGAGATCGCTGCCGCCACAACGAATAATTTTCATCGGCTGTTTGCTCTGGGCCCAAACGTGGGAAACTGATAGAGGGTTGCCTGAAGGGTACGGGCTTTAGCCCGTACATCTTAAAGCCGCAAATGTTGCGGGCTTTAGCCCCTGAGGGAATCTTTGATTTGCGGAAAGACCCGTTCAGCGCTTTGCACTTTTGAGGAAAGAAAAATGGCACAGGAAAATTCATTCGACATCGTCAGCAAGGTTGAGGTTCAAGAGGTCCGCAACGCCATCGATCAGGCGCTCAAGGAGATTCGCCAGCGCTTCGACTTGAAGGACTCCCACTCCGAGGTCAAGCTCGCCGAGGGCGACAAGGAGATTCAACTCGCCTCCGACGGTGAGTATCACCTCGAAGCCGTCAAGGAAATCCTCGGCCAGAAGCTGGTCAAGCGCGGCGTATCGCTCAAGAATCTGGACTACGGCAAGCTCGAGCCCGCGCTCGGCAAGAGCGTCCGCCAAAAGATCACCCTCCAGCAGGGCATCCCCATCGAGAAGGCCAAGGAGATCGTCAAGCTGGTCAAGGAATCAAAGAAGAAGGCCCAGGCCAGCATCCAGGGCGACACCGTGCGCATCACAAGCAAGGACCGCGACGAGTTGCAGGGGATCATTGCCCTCCTGCGCGGCAAGGATTTGGGCGTCGAGCTGACGTTTACCAATTACCGGACTAATTAGTTGACGAGTTGACAGGTTAACGAGTTGACAGGTTAACAAGTTGACGAGTGACTAAGTGAAGGATTGAGAATAACTTTCTCATTGATTCGGTATGAAAGGATTGCAATTCCTATCGATTGTCATCCTGAGCGAACGGGGCCCCAAACGTTCTTCAGTTTGGGGGTGGTGAGTCGAAGGATCTGCGGTTGCTTTTCGTAATCATTGCGCACTGCAACAGTGCCGGATCAAAAAGGATTCGGTATTGTAACGGGCACGGCATCTGGTGTGCCGGGAAACTTTATGGAGAGTGCTTTGTAACAAGGGCACGACTTCAGTCGTGCCGCAATAGCAGCAAAATCGTTGTGGGCTTTAGCCCATGAGGGAATGAAGTGATGGATGCGACAGTGATACCAAACGAAATGCCCAAATGGAAATCTTTGACTTATCGGGTTGTCTATCGATTGATCAAAGCAGTTGCGATGAGTTTAACTATCGGATTCATCGCCGGATGGGAAATCGCACTCTATCTATTTGTACTCATCTATTGGGTTGATTCTATTGAAGATTTCTTTTCAAAAAGCTATAAACGATGCGGTTTTCGATTTTCTCTGATCTCCCTTCTTTGTATCTTGGTGTTTTCGTCTCTCGTTTTTGTTTTGTACTCCATGTTTTTTCATACCGGCAAGGAGATTGCATTAATGATGGCCTGGCTTGGTTTATGGGCAGGGGGTAAGTGCATGGATATTGTTGCTTCTTTTAAAACGCCGAAAGATGCTCTTTGATCTTTACCGGCATCGAAGTTTGACGCTGAATGGATAGATACAAACCTGCTGATCGAGCGGGCGGAGACCGGAGAAACTTTGAGTACACTGGCGATAGCGACGGCAAAAGAGGTCTTCGAGCTGCTGCGGGATGATCTCGTGGCGATTGAGCAGGAGCTGGGGCGCGACGCGGCCTCCGGCGTCAGCACCATCACGGAGATTGCCGAGTATCTGCGCGGCGGCGGCGGCAAGCGCATCCGGCCCACCTTGCTGCTGCTCTCGTCGCACGCGCTGGGCTTCACCGGCCAAAGCGCCATCCGCCTTGGTGCGGTCGTCGAGATGGTCCACTCCGCCACGCTCGTCCACGACGACATCATCGACGGCGCCAACATCCGCCGCGGCCGCCCCTCGGCCAACACCACATGGGGCAACGAGAAGTGCGTGCTTGCCGGCGACTGGCTGTATATGCAGGCCTTCAATGTGGCGCTCAAAGAGAAGAGCCTGCGCGTCCTCGACCTGCTCATCGGCCTCACCCAGCAGATGGTCGAGGGCGAGCTGCTGCAAATTCAAAAGCTGGGCCGCGCCGTCAGCGAGGCCGAGTACTACGACCTGATCTATCGCAAGACAGCCTGCCTCTTCTCCGTCTCCATGCAACTGGGCGCGGTGCTGGCCGGCGCTGACGAATCTGTAGAAGCAAGCCTCGGCGCTTATGGCCGCACCGTCGGCCTAGCCTTCCAGATCGTCGACGATGTCCTCGACCTGACGGCCAGCGAAGAGGTACTGGGCAAGCCTGTCGCCAGCGATCTGCGCGAGGGCAAGGCGACACTGGCCGTGATTCATTCGATCGACCACGGAACCGCCACCGACCGCCGGACGATTCAACGAGTCTTGAACGACCGCAGCTTCGAAAACGTCAGCCGCGAAAAGATTCGCGAGATTCTCCAGCGCAACGGCTCGGTTGAATACGCAATGGGCGTCGCCGACCGCTACGCCGAGCAGAGCCGCCAGGCGCTCGCCTTGCTGCCCGACTCCGAGTACAAGCGCGCCCTGCTCTGGGTCCCCGATTTCGTCGTCGCGCGCGAGAAGTGAAGCCGACCGGCCCGCCCATGCACTAAACTCAACTCATGGGCTTTCAGGATTTTCTCGGCAATCCGGCCACCGTCACGCATCTGCGCGAGAGCATTCGCGCCCAGCGCTTTCCCCATTCGCTCATCCTCGCCGGCCCGGCAGGCGCGGGCAAGTACACGCTGGCGCTGATGCTGGCCCAGGCCGTTAACTGCCTCGAGGTCTCGGAGTCCGACGGCCTGCCTGACTTCTGCGGCCAGTGCTCCAACTGCACCCGTATCGCCCTCTCGGCCAACCTCGACGCGCTCGTCGCAGAGGCGGTCGACGCCCGCGACGATCTGCGCGAGACTGACAAAAAAGAGACGCGCATCCTCATCCAGACCCACCCCGACCTGCTCGTCGTCCCGCCCGATCCGCCGCAGTTGCTCATCAAGCTGGGCCAGGTTCGCCAGGTCATTCATGTCGCTTACTATCGCCCGCCGGTCGAGTCCCGCCGCACCTTCACCATCTTCACCTCGTCGGCCTTTATGAAAGAGGCGGCCAACTCGCTGCTCAAAGTTCTCGAAGAGCCGCCCGAGCACACCTCGCTCATTCTGCTCACCGAAAATCCCCAGGAGCTGCTGCCCACCATCCGCTCCCGCGCCGTCGTCCATCGGCTGGGCGCGCTGCCCGTCGCCGAGTTGGAAGCCCTGCTCGCCCGGCGTCGCCCGCAGCTTAAATCCGCTGACCGGGCACTCGCCGCGCGTCTGGCCGAAGGAGCCGTGGGCCGCGCGCTCACCCTCGATCTCGACGCCTATCTCACCAGCCGCCAGGACGCGCTCATCCTGCTGCGCACGGCCTTGCGTGAGCCGGATTACTCCGCGCTCTTTCACGCGACAGAGAGTTATCGCGCAGGCGCCGACGGCCAGCAGAAGACCCTCAACCTCCTGCGCTCGCTCGGAAGCCTTGTTGAAGACCTGCTGCTCATCGTTGCCGGCACGCCCCGGCTCATCCGCAACCTCGACATCGAGGCCGAACTCACTCGTCTCTCCCAGGGCCTCAGCGTCGATTGGATCGACTCCGCCGCACGCGCCCTTGCCCAGGTCGAGACAGGCATGCGCCGCAACCTGCTCCGTAACCTCTCGCTCGACGCCATGGCCGTCGGCCTCGACCGCAACTGAATTTTTCACATGAAAATTCGTTCAATCACTGAACTGTCATCCTGAGCGGAGTTTGGCGCGTTTTCGGCGCCAAACGCAGTCGAAGGACCTGCGGTTTCTCTTTGATCTCAATCTCGCAAAAGAACCAGGCTGGATCAATCATCGAAAGCGCTTTTTTTGTACAATCGAATTCAGCAATCAATCGCGCTAGGCCATTGTGCCCCTCACCTTCCCCGGAGGAGTTTTTTTTGATGAGCGACGAACCCATTCAATCCGCCAGCGCAACGCAATCCTCTGCTCTTGCCCAAGTGCGCCGCCGCCGCTCCCCAGCCATCAAGCCCTCTCACCTGGGCTCCCATGGCGCTGAGCAGGAGGCCTTCCAGCACCAGGCCGAACTCTTCTACATGCAAAAGCAGATTCAGGCGCAGACGCCCATGATTGTCGTCCTTCAAGACGGACAGCAGATCGAGGGCTGCATCGAGTGGTATGACCGCGACACGCTCAAGCTGCGCGGCCGCCAGAAGACGCTCGTCTACAAATCCGCCATCAAATTCATGTACAAAAAAGGCGATCCCGGCCAATAATCTGCGCAGGCTCTCGCTCTTGAGAGCTGGAAGCAACCAACCCCAAACCGCTTGCCGAAGCGGTCTGCCCCACCGCAGGTGGTGCGCGTACCATATTCCTCATGAGCTGGATTGGATGGGCATTGCTCTCCGCGGCCTTTGCCGCCGCCACCGCCCTGCTGGCCAAGGTGGGCGTGGCGCACGTGGACTCGAACCTGGCCATGGCTTTGCGCACCACAGTGGTACTGCTCTTTGCCTGGAGTATCGTCTTCGCCTTGGGCAGGTCCGGAGTCGCAGGATCCGGTATGGGCGCTCTGGCCGAACTGCGCGCGCTCGACCGCCGCACCTGCCTTTTTCTCGCGCTCAGCGGATTGGCCACGGGCCTCTCATGGATCTGTTACTTCCGCGCCCTGCAACTCGGCCCGGCCTCGCGCGTAGCCCCGCTGGACAAGCTCAGCGTTCCTCTGGTCATCCTCTTCGCCTGGCTGCTGCTCGGCGAAAAACTCAACGCCCCAGCCCTCATCGGCGGCCTGCTCATCACCGCCGGCGCCGTAGTCATCGCACTCGGCTGACACCGAAAAAATGGTGTGCCTGCATTCCGGTAAACACAAGGCGACCTTGGGGTATCTATCCGTCCTGGCTGAGCGCATCGGCGATTTAGCAGCATTCCAGAATCCATTCTGGCGTAATCGTTGTTTGCCGTTACTTATAGGATTAGGCTTCTATGTGTTTGATTCAAGAAGAAAGGACTCAGGAAATTTGCGTTGTTTATATCGTCTTGTGACTTCACTCATATCTTTCTTCGGAAGTTCATCTCGCATGAGGTCGAGAGCTTTCTTGGAATACCCTCTTAACGTCTGGCTTTGCCTTCTTAGCTCTCGATAGAGCTGTGGGTCATTCTTGATTTTTAGATCGTAGATCAGAGCTTGAGTTTGCCATTGATTAAGATTGAGCTTTTCTTTGATGTCCTTCAAAGTGAGTGTAAAAACATCCCATAGATCCACTTCCTGCTTAAAGAGTGTGCCCACGACCTCCTCTCCAGGTTTGGCAATTCTGAGTTCTATTGATGCGTTCTTGGATATCTTGAAGAAAACCGGAACACCCGTCCCATTTGCAGTGAGATCCAATTGAACAACCTCTGGCAGAATGATTGCCCAATCCTTCTTATTTCGCCGCTGCTGGATTGCATCCTCTATTTCTTGCTCATTGATTCTCTGGCCGTCTTCTCGGTTTCCGACCGTAAATGCAAGTACACTACGTAGTTTTGCCGCTGCATGTGCTCCGCGCCGCTGCCCCGCATGCAATAGCTTGTCAACCTCTGCGAGTTCATTCCAAAGTAGAGACTGTAGCTCATTGGGAGGTCGAGTCGAGACAGGCAGGATGCGACTCGGCAGCTCAGATGCCAAGTTCCGAGCGAATGCTGATCGAAGTAATTCGGCAAAGAGCGTTACGCTTGATTGAGCATGGACGTAGAGCATATCCTCCGATACGTCAGCGTAGAAATGAACAGCTTGATCGCGTTGTTCATCGAGGATTTCAAGAGTCAGTTTACCATCGCGTGTGAGGATATTCAGTTGCTCATTAGCGATTTGAAGGCATGACTTGAAGCTGTAAGTATAGCCGTCGTCCTTTGGGTGAATTCGCCCGGTTTTCTGTAGGATGGTGGCCTTTAGCAACATCTCAAAGGAATGCTGGAGAAACATCAACACTCCGTGACTCCGTGCGGTTTCACTTGGCCGGTTGAAAAGCTCGATCGCCAATATCAAGGATTCGATACTTCTCTCTAAGAGCGGCGCGACATTCTTTTTCAATTTTGGCATTTTGCATCCTTGCGCCTCATTATAACGCCTATCTTGTTATCGACGTAATATGTCAAGAATGATCGGATCGGTCCCCAGAATGTCGCCAAGGCTCCGCCGATCGGCTTCCGCGGAATCCTGGATTTACGGTAACAGCCCAATGCACTCATTCAGTCCGAGTTGCACGCCAAATATAAAATTACTCCTGCAAGACGCCCATTTCGCCGAGTATACAAAACTTGATCGGATCACATAAGATTGGTTCCCCTTCGCCGATTTTCTGGCTAAGGGGAACCAACACCCCATGCACTGCCCGCCGAAGGCCTCTGCCTGGACAGCCTGCCCTGAGCAAAGTCGAAGGGGCCAGTCCAATCCTTGCAGAAAATACCCCTCGCCCGGCGCACAATCAAAGCATGAGCACCGAACCAATCCTCGCCCAGTCCCTATTGCCTATTGCCTAGTCCCTCAGTCCCTCAGTCCCTCAGTCCCTAGTCCCTAGTCCCTCGGTTCCTTGGTCCCTCAGTCCCTAGTCCCCAGTCCCTAGTCCCCAGTCCCTAGTCCCTCGGTCCCTTGGTCCCTCAGTCCCTAGTCCCCAGTCCCTAGTCCCTCGGTCCCTTGGTCCCTTGGTCCCTCAGTCCCCACGAACAGGTCATCGTTCGTGGGGTGGAGTTCCCTCGCTTTTGAGTACCGGGGATACCAACGAATAAAATAGGTTTGGCTTTCGTTTCCTGAGGGTACTTGCGTGATGAAGAAGAATCTGTCTCTGCTCGCCATCGCCGCATCTCTGCTGACCAGCCTTCCGGCTGCCGCGCAATCGGCCTCCGGCATCGTCATCGAGCGCAACGTGGCCATGAAGACGCGCGACGGCGTCACGTTGCGCGCCGACGTCTATCGTCCCGCCGGTGACGGGCCGTTCTTCGTGCTCCTCCAGCGCACGCCCTACAGCAAGGACAACACAGCCGTCTTTGCCCGCAAGGCAGTCGAGCGCGGCTTCATGGTGGTGACGCAGGATGTGCGCGGACGCTACGCCTCCGAGGGCGAGTGGTACACCTTCAAGCACGAGACCGACGACGGCTACGATGCCGTCGAGTGGGCCGCCGCGCTGCCTCACTCCAACGGCAAAGTCGGTATGTTCGGAGGCTCTTACGTCGGCGCGACGCAGATGCTCGCGGCCATCGGCCAGCCGCCGCATCTGGCCGGCATCTGCCCGGTTGTAACGGCCAGTAACTACCACGAGAACTGGACCTACCAAGGCGGCGCCTTCACGCAGTGGTTCAACGAGTCGTGGCTCTCCGGCCTAGCCCAGGACACCTACAGCCGCCAAATCAAGGAGGCGGCCAATGCCGTCCTCGGTGATCGCGTACTGCCCCTGCGCGACTTTCCCGTCTTTAATATCAAGACCACGCAGGACGGCGTCGGGCTGACTCACTTGCTCGCGCCCTACTTCCTCGACTGGCTCGACCATCCGACGTACGACAGCTACTGGAAGCAGTGGTCCATCGAGGAAAACTACGACAAGATTCAGGTTCCCGCGCTCACCATCGCCGCCTGGTACGACCTCTTCCAGGGCGGCTCGCTGCGCAACTTCACCGGCCTCCAGGCCCACGCCGGCAATGTGGCAGCCCGCAAAGGGCAACGGCTTTTTGTCACCATCGGCGGCCATTCAGGCAACGGCAGAATCATCGGCACGGTGGACTTTGGCCCCGCTGCCGAGGCCTACGACGAAGACGCGCTCACGCTGGACTGGTACGACTATCTCTTCCTCGGCAAGCAGAATCAATTCGCCGACGCCTCGAAGCCGGTCCAGATATTCGTCATGGGCGAGAACAAGTGGCGCAACGAAGAGGCCTGGCCGCTGGAGCGGGCTAAGTCCACGAGTTATTATCTGCAATCGACCGGCCAGGCGAACAGCGTCTCCGGCGATGGCGCGTTGTCCACGGCAGCGCTCGACAAGCAGAGTCCGGATCAATTCATCTACGACCCTGCCAATCCCGTTCCCACCGTCGGCGGTCCGCTCTGCTGCGATCCAGCCCACCTGAACGGAGGCCCGCGCGACCAGAAGGAAGTCGAAGCCCGCTCCGATGTGCTCGTCTACTCCACCGAGCCGCTGGAGCAGGATCTGGAAGTTACCGGCCCAGTCACTCTCGACCTTTTCGCCAAGTCCTCCGCCGTCGATACGGACTTCACTGCCAAGTTGGTTGATGTGTGGCCGAATGGTTTCGCGCAGAATCTGACGGAGGGAATCTTGCGCGCACGCTTCCGCCAGTCAACCACCGGCGCGCCCAAGCCCATCGTTCCCGGCCAGGTCTACGAGTACAAGATCGATCTCTGGTCCACGAGCAACGTCTTCCTGAAGGGTCACAGAATCCGTCTGGAGGTGAGCAGCAGCAACTTCCCGCGCTTCGACCGCAACCTGAACACCGGCAAGCCGGCCGGCACGGACTCAGTTTTCGTAAAGGCGACCAACACCATCCTGCACGACGCCGCGCATCCCTCAGCGCTGATCCTGCCCGTGGTTCCGAGATAACGGTAGGAAACTATCAAGCCTGCTGACTCACCAACAGTTCCTTCGCCGCCTGTCGCCCCAGCCGGATGCAGTCGGGGATGCCGATGCCGTCGTAAGCGTTGCCGGCCAATTTGAGTCCGGGCAAAGCCGCAACGCGCTCGGCGATCCGCCGCTTGCGTTCCAGGTGGCCCACGCTGTACTGCGCCATCGCCCGCGGCCAGCGCGAAACCTGCGTGTGCTCCGGCTCGACGGCCAGCGGCAGAATCCGCTCGCCGAGAATCTCGCTCAGATCGCGGCGCACCCTTGCCACCAGCTCCGCATCGGAGAGAGCGAGCAGCGCCTCGCCTCTCATTCCGCCCAGAAAGGCGCGCAGCACGGCCTTGCCCGGCGGCGTGCGGCCCAGAAACTTGCGATGCACAAAGGTGCAGGCCAGCATGGCGCGCCCCTCGATCGCCGGAACCAGGAAGCCGAAGCCGTCCGGCAGGCGGCCCAGCCGCGCCTCGTCGTAGATCAGATTGATGGTGATCGACGACGAGTAGGGAATCGCGCTCAACTCCGCGCCCAGCGCCGTATCCACCGGTGCCAGCAGTGAAGCGGCGGCCCAGGCAGGCAAGGCCACGATCACCGCGTCATAAAACTCGTTTGCTACGCGGAATCCCGTTGCTCCACCGGCCTCGACCTTCCAGCCCGTGGCGGTCTTGGCCAGCGAGGCGACCGGCGTTGAAAGCCTCACGGAGGCCGGATCGAGCCGCGCCGTCACCGCCTCCACCATCTGCTGCATTCCGCCGCGCATGGCGGTAAAGATGGACCGTGGCGCGAGGGGCGCGCTGCCCTTTGCGTTCGCTGAGCGCGAAGCCCGCATCTTGCGGTGCGCGGCCAGCATTCCGCGCGTCAGCGAGCCGTACTCGCGCTCCATCTCCACCAGGCGCGGCAGCACGGCGCGGGCGCTCAGTTCGGCCGAGTCGCCGCCAAAGATGCCCGAGAGCAGCGGATCGGCCAGCCGGTCCACGGTCTCACGGCCAAAGTGGCGCTCCACCAGAGAGGCCACCGATTCGTCCTCTTCCGATGGGCGCGGCGGCAGCAACAGTTCCAGGCCCATGCGCAGCTTGGTCCCCAGGCTGAACAGGCGCGTCAGCGCCGTGGGAATCAGCTTGGTCGGCACCAGGAACATCAGTCCGTCGGGCAGGGGGACGAGCCGGTTGCGGACGACAATATAGGTCTTGCGGTCGGCGTCGTTCGAGGGCACGAGTTCGGCTCCCAGGCCCAGCTCGCGGCAGAGCGCCGCCGCCGCCGGCTTCTCGCTCAGAAAGGAATCAGGCCCGCGCTCCAGCACCGCGCCGTTGACGATCTCCGAGGCCAGGCAGCCGCCCAGCCGCTCACGCGCCTCAAAGAGCGTGTACTCGACCTCGGCGCCCTGCTGCCGCGCAAGCTCCAGCTCATAGGCCGCCGCCACTCCCGCTACTCCGCCTCCAATGATCGCCGTTCGCATGGATTGATCTTTTTGGTCCTCTCTGGAGATTAGAACAGCAACCGGCGCCTTTGCGCAGAGAAACCGGCCGCCCGCAAGTTTGCAGACGACCGGCTCCAGCGCACCGCACTGCAGCGCATGGCGGATGCTTCCGCTTTGAATTTTGCCTGTTTGCAGCTCTGGAAGGCTTCCGGCTGCTTATTTGTTTTTGGGAGAGCCGCCCAGGGTGAGGACCTCGAGATCCACCGGGACAAGCCCATTCTTGACCATTTCCAGCTTCTCGGCGGCGCCATACGAGAGATCGATGATCCGCCCAGCGTTCAGGTCGCCACGATCGGTGATGCGCACCACGACTGAATGATTGTTTACCCGGTTGACCACGCGGACGACTGTGCCGAAGGGAAGCGTGGGGTGGCAAGCGGTCATCGCGTACATATCGAAGCGCTCGCCGCTGGCGGTATGACGGCCGTTGAATTTGCCGCCGTACCAGGAGGCGATGCCGTGGAGGGCATCCGACGTTGCCTTTGCCACGGGCTGATGAGGCGCCAGTTGAACTGGCGTCGCGTTCGCTGCCGATAGCGCCGGAGGCGCTGTCAGGCTTGGCCGGGGGAGCGGCGCATCCGCGTGCACCGTCCGCATGGAGAGAGCGATCACTCCAGCGGTCAGTACAATCGAGGAGGCTCCAGCCAGCAGCCAGATCCGCAGCGAAGTTTTGGAGCTCGGGTTGTCTGGTTCTCGTCGTTTCACCATCTGCCTATTTTACCAATTCGATACTGATGAACTCAACTGTTGCGTGGAAAAGCACGAGGAAATTCTGCCCAAAATAGAACTATATTTGGAGTTTTTCCCACTACTTTCATAGAGTTACGTCCAGAGAAAATGCTCCGGTTCCGATGCGTTTTCTGCTCCGATTCTGATGCATTTTTTCTCCATCCTCGCCACAATTCCCCCACAGCTCCCGGCAGATCCTTTCCCTGCCAGAGTAGCTCGGGCACGTGCGGAGCCTGTCTGAGCAAACGTTGGTTTTCTTTGCGGATTATTTATTTCCTCCGTGCTAGCGTGAAATTGACGATAGACAAGGAGGAGGGACCGATGAAATTCAGCGCCATGGGAATGGAGTTGCTCAAGAAGTCCGAGGGATTTCGCTCACGCGTCTACCAGGATGTGGCCGGAGTACCCACGATCGGCTACGGTCACCGGCTGCTGCACGCCGATTCCTTCCCCAATGGAATCGACGAGCCGCAGGCCTCCAATCTGCTCTCCTGCGACGTGCGCGACGCCGAACAGGCCGTCCAGAGGCTGGTGAGGGTCCCCCTGACGCAGGGCCAATATGATGCACTGGTCGACTTCTGCTTCAACCTGGGGGCCGGACGTCTGGCCAATTCTACGCTTTTAAAGTCTTTGAACGCAGGAAGATACGATGATGCTGCGAACGAACTTCTGCAATGGAATCATGCCGGCGGGAAGGAATGCGCCGCCCTCAAGACGCGTCGCGAGGCCGAAGCCGAGCTTTGGCGCAACAGCCCAGTCGAGCAGCAGATAGCCGCGTAATTTTTTAGAGCGGGAAGAGTGAACCGGTGGCTGGCGGCATCGTCGCCACACGTACGCGTCGGCTGCGTGGTTGCGGATCGGGCGTCCCCAGCAGGCTGCAAATCTCGCGTAGTTCGCTGCGGGCCTGGGCGATCGTCGCCGCCACATTCTCCGGCAGCGCACCGGTCTCGGGCTGCTCGGCGGTCAATAATGGCAGCCGAGATTCCGGCTCCTGTCGTGCGACCGAGCGCGGTCCCGAACGGTCATAGTCCTGCGTCAGAGCCTGGCGCGCCCCGGCCAGTGTATAGCCCTCGCCGTGCACCAACTGCTTGATCTTCAATGCCAGTTCCACGTCGCGACGGCGATAGAGCCTCTGACCCGTTCCGCTTTTGTTGGGCTTGAGCTGCGGAAACTGCGTCTCCCAGAAGCGCAGAACATAGGTCTCCACGCCGCAGATGCGCGCCACATCGCCAATCTTGAAGTAGAGGCGGTCGGGGATCGCGGGCGTTTCAGGTGCGCTCGGCTGTTTCAGTTGCAATGCCATCGTCAAGTCGAGAGGCGCTCCAAACTTCCGGGGAAAACCGTCTCTTTAGGCAGTATAGGCCACACCTTGCACCATTTGTGAAGCAAATTCCAAAGCGGCGAACAATCGCCTGTTGACGAGAGATGCACCTGGCAGCTCTCGACTCGCTCGACTACGGCAGTCATCCACCCGGCTTACGAGCCTCCTGCAAAATCCCCCAACCGGCACACCTCTTTGCAGATGATTTCCCCCGCCGCGCGCACAATCAATCCATGAACACTTTATCCAGCCGCGTCGTCCCTCAGTCCCTTAATCCCTTAGTCCCTGTTTTGTACCCCACCCCCCCCTATGTACTTCCGGCCATTTTTTGTACCTATTTTTCTCGTAACACACCTGATATCAATCAGTTAATTTTTCTTTCTGTTAATTATCCAGTAAACTTGAACCCCCAAAAAACAGCCTTTATTCACCCAAAAGGGCCCGCTTTGGGGGCAAAATGACCGCTTTTTCGTCCATTTGTTGCGCCGCGCCTCCGGCCTCTTGACAAATGCCGACCTCCGGCGCACCACTTCAACGGGTGCCCCGGGTCGCTCGCTTTCGGGGACCCGGGATACTTCAAACCCATGCGCGCAGCGCCTTCGCCTGGACGGCCAGTCCCCCCACCGCTGGTGATGCCTGAATCTCTTGAGCCGGTTTCCAAGTAATTTGGCAAGACGCTCTTACGGCTGCTTTTTGAGTACGGCGTTGTTCCTTTCGTCGGAGACAATGACCGACTCCAGGTGGCGGAAGTCGGCGGCGCGCGTTGCCGGAAGCTCCACCTGGCGGACGACCAGCTCGCGCTCATAGTGCAGGAGATTGTCCTTCACCGAGACCGAGGAGTGGTAGCTGGCGAAGTCCAGATCGAGTGAGACCGGATCGGGCGTCTCATCGACGGCGTAGCCCGCCGGGATGGCGATATCGAAGCTGTCGCGCCAGCGCCCGGTGGCGTCGAGTTCAATCGGATAGATGCGCGGCTTGTCGTCGAAGGGCAGCACCAGCGAGCCGACAACGCGCGGACGCACCAGCAGCAGCGAGCCGGCGGCGTGCGAGTACTGCCGCGCCGTCACCTTGTAGTGGAGTTCGATGGGCTTGTCCAGCGCCTCCGGCTCGACAAACTGAAAGGACTCGAGCGTAACGCCGGGAAGGCTTTCGGCGACCGATCGTTCCACGGCCTCGCGGCGCTCCTTCTCGTCTGTGTTCTTGATCAAGTAGCGAAGATCGGCGCCGGTCGATCCGGTCTGCGAGGTATCCACGGAACCGGTCAGCGTGCCGTCGGCCGCGAGCGTGAAGGAGCCTTTGCGATCTTTTGTGCTGGCCTCTGGATCGAGAACCGGCAGAGCGATCACCTGGCTGGCAGCGCCGGTGCAGAGAATTCCGTAGCTTCCCTGCTCGTAGTAGGGAAGATTGCCGACCGGCGTGCGCTGATTGGTCGGATCGAAGATCAGATAGCGCTTGCCGTCCTTGGCCGTGGCGATGGCCTTCAGGCGCGGGTCCTTCACCTCGGCAGGTAGCTCGATGGCGGTGATCATGTGGTTGCCCGCCAGCGACGGCGCATCGGGATCGACAACATCGCGGTGATCGTCCACGGGAACATAATATGCATGAATGCCGGCCACCTGCAGCATCGAGATCAGAATCGTGGTCTTGTCCTTGCAGTCGCCGTATTTGTTGCGGAAGATGTCGGAGGCATGGTTGGCCTGCAAGCCGCCGATGCCGCGCATCACGATGAAGTAGCGGACATTCTTCTGGATGTACTCGGTGATGCGGCTGAGTTTTGTATAGAAGTCCGGCGCTCCGGCGATCAGGCTATTGGTCTGCGCGGTGATCTCCGGCGATGGGTCGGGGCGGTTCGCCTCCAGTTTGGCGACCCATTGGCCGATGGCGCGCCACTGATTGTCTTTGCCTTCAACGGCGGCGTCGCCCCACTCGACGGACATTCGCGCGACCAGTGCCTCCCACTCCGGCCCGGAGCGCAGCTCCCGGATGTCAAGCGCGGGTACGTCCTTCAACTCCCAGCGCCAGTGATTGGGCGCAACCTCGACCGGCTTGACCGGCGTGAATCTGTGCCATGCCTCGGAGTGCGCCTTCCCAGCGGGCAGATCAACCTCCAGAGCCTGAAAAACTACAGGCACTGATTGCTGAATGCGCCAGGCAGACTCCATCCGGTAGGGTGCACGCAGCACCTCGGATTCGCAGAGGATGGTGGCTCCGATATCCGCGGCGGGGGGCTTCACGATACGGTTTTTATAGGTCCAGTGATAGGAGCTGGAAATGTAAGGGTCGCCCACATCGGCAAAATCCGACTCTTGGGCCTGAAAGAGCTTCCCGTCGGCGGCAATTGTCCACGAGTGGAAGTAGTTGATCTTCTCATCCACATCAAAGCCAACCACGCAGGGCTGATCGCGATCCTGCGGCTTCAGGATGCGAATGGCCTCGCGTCTCCGCTCGGTGGCGCGGCCTTGGTCGTCGATGGTATCCACAAACTCATCGAAGAGAACGACGGACGAGGCATCCTTGATGAGGTCAGCCGGAGGCGTGGGCCTCTTGGCAGCATCCTGCGCCCACTGCGGCGGCGGCTTCGGCGGCGCAACCGGCCAATTCTCGCCCTTGAGCAAACCTGCACCAGGAAAGAGAGCAAAACTAGGTTTGCAGAGGAAGACAAGGAAGGTGAAAATCAGAGCGCGCGTAATAAAACGCATTGGGGAGAGATGAATCCGCATGATCTACCTTTGCTTGCAGACAGATTGAAAGCAGTTGCTGGCAATGAAACCGAATGCGGCGATTCTACATGGGCCGGGAAGGCGGTGTCGAATGCGGCTCTACTTTGGCCGACAAGCGAGTAAGCGCGCCGTGCGGCCTTCGAGCATGGACGCAACCCGCGCGATGGGCAGGCCGACGACGTTGAAGTAGCAGCCTTCGATGCGCGGAATCCAGCGGGCGGCACGGCCCTGAATGGCGTAGGCTCCAGCCTTGTCCATCGGCTCGCCGCTGGCAATGTAGGCCTCGATCTCCGTATCGGTAAGTGAGAGAAAGCTGACGGCGGTCTCTTCGGCGTCGGCCTGGGTCGAGCTGGCCGTGACCAGCGCGATGCCGGTCAGCACGCGATGCGTGCGGCCGCTCAGCAGATGCAGCATCCGCGCGGCGTCGGCGGCACTGTCCGGCTTGCCCAGGATATGGCCGTCAATGGCGACAGTTGTGTCCGCGCCCAAAACCATCAGCGGCGGGGCTGAAGCTCGCTCTTCGCTCGCATTCACCTTTGTGCCTTCCCGGACATCTGAAGCGAGATTTGTTGCACCCATGAGTTCTTTGTAAACGGCTTCGGCTTTTTCACGCGCAAGGCGAATCACATAGGCACGCGTCTCTTCGCCGGGATAGGGCTCTTCGGGGATGTGGGCGGGATGAACATCAAAGGCGAAGCCGGCCTGCGCGAGCAGTTCGCGGCGGCGGGGCGAGGCGGAGGCAAGAACCAGCATAAGAAGATTATTGCAGGGCCGGATCGCGTGTCGCCCGGTTGGCAATCTCCTCGACCAGCAACCGCTCACCGGGCTTCAGATAGCCCTTGCGGCGAAACCAATCTTCCATCGCCGCTTGCAGGCGATCGAGCGGCACGCGATTCCCTGCTTCAAGCAGGCCATCGCCCACCGGCAGCGTGTCGTCGAAGAGGGCATCGTTGGTGAAGTTGCGCATGGCGAAGTTGTCGATCCAGGCGATCGGGCAGGCATCGAGCGCGCCGCTCGGGTCGATGCGCCGGATGGAAAGTGTGCGCGCAAACATACTTCCACTGTAGAGGAAGCGTCTGACAACTGCCAGGATTGCTGGCCACAACCTCCGCGAGCATGGCGCGCCGGATGCTATCATGACGGACGGCAATCAAACTTCTTGTTTTTGCCTCCGAAATTCCAGGAAAGTGCGCGCCCATTCGCGCAAGATGAGGATGAACTTCATGCGTCTCCCCCGGTTTGCCGTTGCTGTTCTGATGCTGGCGGCCCTCTCGTTGCCGCTCGCCGTCAAGGCTCAGAGGTTTCAGGAACCTACGAAAGAAGAGCTGCAGATGACCTCGGACCCCAAAGCTCCGGGCGCTCCGGCCGTCTATCTCTATCGCCAGGAGGAGGCCGACAACCGCAGCCATTACGTCGGTGAATATGCGCGCATCAAGGTGCTCACCGAGAAGGGCAAGGAGTATGCCACCGTCGAGGTGCCTTACATTCCCGGCTTCTCCGATCCGCCAGTGATCGAGGGCCGCACCATCCACTCCGACGGCACAGTGATTCCGCTCAACGCCAAGGCCAGCGATCTGCTGGTCGTCAAGACCAACAAGTACCACGTGAAAGTCTCGGTCTTCAACATGCCCAGCGTCGAGGTGGGCAGCATCCTCGAATACAAGTGGAGCGTGCCGCTGACAGGCGGAAAGGTCTCCGGAACCTTGGAAGAAGATGCGGACGTCATTGGCGGAATGCTGGCCGGATCGATTCCCGATTGGGATGTGCAACTGCCGATCTACATCCATAAAGAACACTTCTATTGGAACCCATTCTCCGAACTGGAAAGCGGACCGGGAGGAGGCGGCGTTTACCACACGACTGGGGATGGTGAACTTGCCACTCACTTGCTTGCCATGCAGCGCCTGCCCGCGGGATTCTCCACGGTGCACAGTCCCAAGGGCGACTTCACGCTGGATATCCACGATGTGCCTGCCTTCGTTCCCGAGGCCAACTCGCCTCCCGAGAACGCCATGCGTTACCGCGTCAGCTTCTATTGGTCGCCTTATAACTCAGCGGATGTCTTTTGGCAGAACGAGATTGAACGCTGGTCGAAGAAGTTGAACGACTTTGCCGCTCCCAGCGGGGAGATTCGCGTCGCGGCCAGCCAGATCACCGCCGGCGCCGACACCGCCGAGGCCAAGGCGCGCAAGCTCTATGACGCCGTGCAGGCGCTGGAGAACACCAACTTTACTCGTTCCAAAACCGATGAAGAGCGCAAGCAGTTACATTTGAAAAAGGAGCTGAAGAGAGCCCAGGATGTGTGGAATGAGAAGAGCGGCTCCGGCAACGATATTGCCGCGCTCTATCTGGCCCTGGCGCGCGCTGCTGGCCTGAACGCGGACGGTGTGCAGGTGGCCGACCGCGACAAGCGCCGCTTCGACCCAAGCTTTCTCTCGATTTATCAGCTCGACTCGCTGCTGGTGGTGCTGCACATCGACGGCAAGGACATCTATCTCGATCCAGGCCAGAAGCTTTGCCCCTTCGGCCAGTTGCAATGGGCGCACATGATGACGGGCGGCATTCAGCAGAACTCCAAGGTCCCGGTTTACACGCCGCCGAACGCGACCAAGGACGCCATCACCGCGCACGCCGCCACTCTGACCGTCGACGCGCAGGGCGGAGTCACCGGAAGCGTGCAGATCCTGATGAACGGCCCGGCGGCGCTTTACCTGCGCCAGATGAACCTTACTTCCGACACCGAAGAGGTCAAGAAGCACCTGAACGAAACCCTGCACAATCTTCTGCCGCAGGGGTTGAATGGCGATGTGGCTAGTATTCAGGGACTGGATACTGCGAATGACTTCCTGAAAGTTACCGCTAACGTCTCCGGCCCGCTCGCCACAGTCACCGGCAAGCGCCTGATGCTGCCCGCCTTCTTCTTCACCGGCTCTCATCCCGAGTTTATCGCCGAAGAGAAGCGCGTCAACGCCATCGATCTGCACTACGCGGACCAGGTGATCGACGACGCGGTCTTCCATCTGCCTGCCGGATACACCGTCGAGAGTGCGCCGCTGCCCACGCAACTGCCTTGGGAGGGTCACGCGCAGATGGTCGTCAAGACCGCTCAGAGCGCCAATACTATCGAGGTAAAGCACATCTTCGCCCGAGGATTCATCATGCTCGACCCAAAGGATTACCCGGCCCTGCGCGACTACTACCAGAAGATCGCCACCAACGACCAGCAGCAGTTGGTGCTGGTGAAGGCGGCGAACTGAGCGCGGATTCCGGCTATGCAAATGCGGCGGCAGCCTGTTGAAGGCACCGCCGCGGCTTGTCTGGCGGCGAAAGCAATGCGGTAGCGTCGCGCTCTGGCTTGATTGGAGATGGATGCGATGGTGGTCGCTGTAGGACTCGAACCTACGACCTCCTGCGTGTGAAGCAGGCGCTCTAACCGACTGAGCTAAGCGACCCTGGGAGAACATTTGAGGACGCCGGCGGCTGACGCGACCGCAGGGCTCCCCATGCGTTAGAGTAACACCAGCGGGGCTTTACGGCCAACTCCCGAAGGCAGATCGTGCGATGCGGGAGCCGCGCAGTGAGCCAATGAGCCGGACTGAACGATCCCATCATCGGGCAGTCAGCACCTCGACCGACGGGGAAGCGGTGTTGCGCCTGTACTCCGGGGGGCCGACCAAGTCTTCCGACGATGCGGAATCCGGCCCGGAAATTGCATTTCCGGCGCAACCTTCGGCTGCGAATGGTGTTGAAAAGGATATGGCAACGCTGGTCCTGGACAACCCGTCGCAGGGCGCGGCTCTGGCTGCATGGCCGGATGGAGGCGGGGCTCTGGCCGACACTCAGGAGCGCGAGAGCGATGCGGCTGTCATGTTGCGCGCTGCCGCGGGCGACGAAGCAGCCTTCAACTTTCTGGCGGAGAAGTATTACCGCCCGATCATCCATTTTCTTTTTCGGATGGTGCGCAACCAGGCGGTTGCCGAAGAACTGGCTCAGGAGGTTTTTCTGCGCGTCTACCGCTCGCGGACAAGCTACCGGGCGGAGGCAAAATTTACCACTTGGCTCTACCGGATTGCAACCAACCTGGCGGTAAACCATGCGCGCGACACCAAGCATGAGCGGGCTTTGCAGAAGGTGAATCTGGATGAGCCGGACGAGCGGACGGGCGCCACGCCGGATGTGGCCGACGACGAACTCTCGGCCGAGCAGAAGCTGCTGCGCGCAGAGCGCATGAAGGCGATCCGCGCCGAGGTAATGGCGCTGCCCGAGCGGCAGCGCATGGGTGTGGTGCTGCACAAGTATCAAGGGATGGACTACCGGGAGATCGGCCAGGTGCTGCAACTGAGCGAGTCGGCGGTCAAGTCGCTGCTCTTCCGCGCGTATCAGACGCTGCGCGAGCAGCTGAAGGATTTTGTTTGAGTGGATGGAAGGCCGGCTTCGAGACCGGCGGAGAATGGGGTGGTTGCGATGAAGAATATTTGCGAAGGGATGGAAGATCGGCTCGAAGAGTTGCTGCTCGATCCAGCCTCTGCGCGGCCCGCGGTTCATGCTCACGTGGAGGGATGCGCGGGCTGCCGCCGCCGATTGGATGAGCTGCGCGCGACGATGGCGCTGCTGGATCAGTGGGAGGCGCCGGAGCCGAGTCCGTATTTTTTGACACGGCTGGAGGCACGGCTGCGCGAGGAGCGGGCGACTGAGCCGCAGGGCTGGATCGAGCGCCTGCGCTCCTACTTTGTCTATGAAACGATGAGTCATGTGCGTCCTTTGGCGGCGATGGCGATGACCTTTCTGCTGCTGCTGGGCGGCAGCGCCTACCTGGGCGTGACCAACTGGGACAGGCCGCCAGAGCAGGCCGCCGTGGTGCACGACCTGCAAACGCTGGACAACAACGCGCAGTTGCTGGATCAACTGGAGGCGCTCTCCAGCAACAACACGAACGGCGAGTGATCTTCCTGAGGCGAAACGTGAGAAGCGGAGCAGTCAAGTCGGGATGGGCGGGCCGCGCGGCGATGACCGCGGCGGCGGTGATCTTGTATGCGCCCGCGGCCTCGGCTCTGCTCCAACACGCTCCGGCGCCGCGCCCCATGGCTCCCGTGCCGGTCTATCCCGGCCCACCCTACATGGGGCCGGGCTTTCACCGTCCTATTTATCCGGGTTATCCGCCGCCCGCCCAGCTTCCTCCGGGCCACTTGGGCGACTGGCTCAATCAGCATCGCAATCTGCCCGTCGCCGAGCAGGAGCGGGCACTGCGCGACGATCCCGCCTTTCGCCGTCTCTCGCCCGCCGATCAGCAAAGGGTGATTCAGCAGTTGCACCAAGTCAATCAGTTGACCGAGGAGCAGCGGCAGCGCCGCCTGGCCCGAGCCGAGATCATCGAGCATCTCTCGCCTCAGGAGAGTATGCGCATCAACCTCTCCGCGCGCCGCTGGACCGAACTGCCGCCGCCGCGCCAGGCGCTGATGAAGAGCGCCTTCCGCGACCTGCGCATGCTGCCGCCGGAGCAGCGCCGCATCGAACTTGACTCGGCGCGTTACCGGAGCCTGTTCAGCCCGGAAGAGCGCCACATCCTCACCGATCTGCTGATCGTCGAGCCCTACCTGCCGGCGCGATAAGGATTAACGCCCTTCGCGCCGCAGCGCTCGTTCCAGCGTTGCCGGAGTCTTCCCCTGGCCGCCGGTGAGTGCCCCTTTCACGATTCGCTATTCGCTGGTAAGATAAGGATTGTCGTGGGGCTGTAGCTCAGCTGGGAGAGCGCCTCGTTCGCAACGAGGAGGCCAGCGGTTCGATCCCGCTCAGCTCCACCAAAACCTTCCGCAAAATCCAAAGGATATTCACCTTGCATTCGGCGGATGTCAATTCCTTTCCGGCATGGTCCGCCTGGTCCGTGCATCCAACCCTCTCGAAATGAATGGTCTGGAAAGACCGCAATAAAAAAGGCACGACCGAAGCCGCGCCCTTTCCTTGTCGTTGAATCTCAGTAGGCAGTCATGGTTCCGGTTACGCCAACTTGCTGAGGAACTCGCCCATGCGGCGGGTACCCTCGTCGATATTCGCCTTGGTGACCGGGTAGGAGATGCGGATGTGCTCACGGGTGCCGAAGGCCTCGCCGGGCACGGTAACAACATGGGCCTCATGGAGCAGCCGCGTGGCCAGCTCAGTGGCCGACTTGATGCCGCCCTTGCCGATGTAGGCGCTGATATTCGGGTAGACGTAGAAGGCGCCTTCGGGCTTGGTGCAGGTGACGCCGGGAATCGCCGTTACCTTGGACAGCATATAGTCGCGCAGTTCGATGAACTCGGCGCGGAACTCGGCGACGCACTCCTGCGAGCTCGAGAGCGCGGCGATGGCCGCCTTCTGCACAAAGCTGGTGGCGTTCGATGTGGACTGCGATTGCAGCTTGCCGAGGTTGGCCGTGACGGCCTTGGGAGCCAGCGAAAAGCCGGCGCGCCAGCCGGTCATCGCATAAGACTTGGAGAGCGAGCCGAGGATGACGATGTGCTCCTTGGCCCAGGTGAACGAGCCGCCGCTGACGGGCTTGCCGGCGTAGTTCAGGTAAACGTAGCACTCATCGAGCAGCAGATAGATCCCGCGCTCATGGGCGAGATGGATGATGCGCTCCAGGTCCTCGGCGGTGACCACCGCGCCGGAGGGATTCGAGGGCGTGTTGAGGATGATGGCCTTGGTGCGGGGCGTGATCGCCCGCTCGATGGCGTCGGCGGTAACACGGAAGTTCTCCGCCTCCTGAGTCTCCAGGAAGACGACTTTGCCTCCGGCGTATTGGATGATGTCCTTGAAGCTGACCCAGTAGGGCACGGGCAGGATCACCTCGTCGCCGTGATCGACGAGAACCTGGACGGCGTCAAAGAGGGCCAGCTTGCCGCCGGTGGTGAAGATGGCCTCGTCGATCGCATAGTCGGAACCGAAGTCGGCGGCATGGCGGTCGACGATGGCCTTGCGCACATCGGGCGTGCCGGGCACGACGGTGTAGCGCGAGAAGTTGGCCTCAATGGCGGCGATGGCCGCGTCCTTGATGTGGCGCGGCGTGTTGAAGTGCGGCTCGCCGGCGCCGAAATCGACGAGATTGACGCCTTGCTGGCGCAGCTTGGCGGCCTCGGCGGCCACGGCCATGGTCGCGGAGACCTCGATGCGACCGATGCGGTCGGCAAAAATCTTGGTAGAAGAGGAAGCAATCGTCATAGTACCTTCTATTTTTACAGATTTCCCGGCTGGGGCAAAGTTCTCCGATGGTATCTTTCTGAATGAATGCGAGGATCACCCTCGGTCAAGGAGACTAGCCAAGGCGACGACGAGTCTCCATATACTTGTCAGCCCAGCTCGGCCGGCACGCCCCACTCGGCAAAGACGGTCTCACTCAACGGCCGGCGGCTGCGCGGCGAGATCTCTTGAGCGATCAGCTTCTCCGTGGGGAGCGCCGCAGGCTCGCCCTGGTAACCGAGCGCGATCACCGCGCCCAGCAGGAAGTCTTCAGGAATCTGAAAGATCTGGCGCGCCGCGTCGTGGTCGAAGCCGGCCATGGAGTGAGTCCGCAGGCCCAAGGCCGAAGCTTGCAGCGTGAGCGCTCCGGCGGCCGCGCCCAGGTCATAGAGGGCATAAGCATTCTCGCTTCCATTGTGCTTGAAGCGGGTGCTGGCCGCGCCCAGAATCAGCACCGGCGCTCCGGAGGCCCACAGCCGGTTAGGGCTGTTGAGCGCGGAGGCGATCTTCTGGCAGGCCGGAGAGCCGCGCTCACCGCAGAGGAAGCGCCAGGGCTGCTCGTTGGAGGAGGAGGCCGACCAGCGGGCGGCCTCGAAGATCGTTTTCAGATCGGCGCGGCTGACGGCGCGGGCGGCGAAGGAACGGGCGCTCCAGCGTCCGACAATCGCCGCAAGGACGCCCTCGATCGTTTGCGCCTGCTTCAACTGGTTCACTTCATTGGCGGATAGAGTCATCGTCGTGCTTTCCTCGCTCAGTATGAACTCCTCTCTTTGATTCGCGCGGCGAGGCGAACGATTCCCCTTTCCACGGAAGCGCCCGTGGAAGAGGGAAATCTCCGCTCTCTTCTTACAGGTAAACCTGCGGGATGAAGTTCTGCTCCTGAATGGGCGGGCGTACGTACTTGGACTTTTCCAGCTTGGGCAGCTCCAGCGGTTCGGGCGTCAGATCGCGATACTCGAATTGCGAGAGCAGATGGCTGATCACATTCAGCCGCGCGCTCTTCTTGTTCTCCGCGCTGACGACGAACCAGGGCGACATCTTGAGGTCGGTGACAGCAAACATCTCGTCCTTGGCGCGCGAGTACTCGGCCCAGTGCTTGCGCGACTGAAGATCCATCGGGCTGAGCTTCCAGCGCTTGGTCGGGTTCTTCATGCGCTCCTGGAAGCGGCGCTCCTGCTCATCGTCGCTGACCGAGAACCAGTATTTGATAAGGTGGATTCCGCTGCGGATGAGCATCCGCTCAAACTCCGGACAGCTCTGCATGAACTCCTGGTACTGCGATTCGGTGCAGAAGCCCATGACGCGCTCGACGCCGGCGCGGTTGTACCAACTGCGATCGAAGAGCACCATCTCGCCGGCCGCGGGCAGATGCGGCACATAGCGCTGGAAGTACCATTGCGTCTTCTCGCGGTCAGTGGGCGTGCCCAGCGCCACCACGCGGCAGACGCGGGGATTGAGCGACTCGGTGATGCGCTTGATGGCTCCGCCCTTGCCCGCCGCATCGCGGCCCTCAAAGAGCACGACGACGCGCAGGCCCTCCGCGCGCACCCACTCCTGGAGTTTGACCAGCTCAATTTGCAGGCGGCTCAGTTCCTTTTCATAGTTGCAATCCTTGCCCAGGCGCAGCGGCTTGGCATCGGGCTGCAACGGCGCGGGCAGATCTCCGTCTCCCTGGCTGGAGTTGGCCGCAACGGCCTCGGCCTCGGCTGCCCGATGTGCCTTCTTATGCTTGTCCTTCATCGCTTGTCCTCCCGCATGGCTGATGCCTACTACGCTAACTATCGGCAAGAAATGCCGCAGCAAGAATCATATACCGGCTCAGCGATGTCAAGCGGACGGAAGAGCCGGAACGGCCTTGACCAGCCCATTCCCGGTCCCCAGGTCTGGAGCCGGGGCCTCTGCGGCAGGGGTGCGCCGTAGGTCAGCATTTGTCAAGAGGCCGGAGACGATGCGCGCAAAAGGAGCGAAAAGGCGGCCTTTTTGCCCCCAAATCGGCCACTTTGGAACGAAATAGCGGCCTTTTTTCGGGGTGAAAGTTGACTGGATAATTAACAGCAAGAAAAG
>Ga0302195_10000076_pt1 | contig 70173 bp, 57 predicted proteins | sample II_Bog_N1_2_FD_198778 | JGI IMG/M metagenome (GOLD analysis project Ga0302195, IMG submission 198778) | Peat permafrost microbial communities from Stordalen Mire near Abisko, Sweden - II_Bog_N1_2 | ecosystem: Environmental > Terrestrial > Soil > Wetlands > Peat | place: Sweden: Abisko...
CGGCCATGGCGTGGATTGTATTAGAAATCGGCTGTTCCGGGGGCAGTTCCACAGTTCAAAAAACTCCGCCTCCGCCGGTGGCGGGTTTGGGCGGCTCGAATTATGGGTGGTACTTCCTGACGGCGTCTTGCAACCGTGAGGCTTACGGCGTGGTGTACAACTACAACACCGCGACCGCGACCATCGATTCTCAGTTGCAGCAGATGTACAGCAACGGGCAGCGGCGGCTCCGGATACCGATTTATCACGCGCGTGGAATCAACTCCGGCACCATCATGGATTCTACCGGCGGTACGCTGGCGCCGCAGTTCCTGAGCAATCTGACCAACCTTCTGGCGGCTGTGAAGGCGGCAGGGTTTGTGGAGATTGAGGTCAGCTTTCATCCTCAATCCATGAACAACCCCATCGAATGGACCACCTTCAGCAGCGACTACTTTGAGGAGAATTGGAGCGTGATTCAGAACGTGCGCACGATTGTGGCCGCGGTTGGCGTTCCCTATCATCTGGACCTGTTGAACGAAGGCATTCCTCCGCTGGGATATGCGCCGCTTTTAGAGTATGACCAGATGCTGTGGAACGATTATGTGGCGAAGTTTGGAAGCAAAGACACGCTGGGATTTTCAATCATTGCGGACTCGGCGCATGTGGGCCAGGTGAGTAGCGTGTACGGAGCGAGCGCATACGGGAATCACGGCTCGCCGCAGGTGTTCGACGTGCATATTTATGACGAGACCGGGAATAGCTTTGCGACGGCGTTCAGCTCCCTGAAGGGCCAGGGATACCAGGGAGTGCCGTGGATTATTGGGGAAGCGTATTACAACGATGCGGCTGAAGCGATGGCGCAGCGGGAGGAGATTACAAGCACGGGGCAGCAGGTTCTCTACTTGACGCAGTGGCCCCTGACCTCGAACCTGACCTGTAGCAATGAGGTGAATGTGGCCCCGCCGGCTGACTTTTCGAACTACGCGGCGGAGAATTTCTGAAGCGGAAAGAGTGGGCCCCCAAAGCCTGAGGATTGGAGTTGGTCCGGCCAGGTGGGAGGCAGGTACGCTGTCAAAATAGTGCCTGAAGGCCGCCGGGGACACACACGCTCAAGACAGGGATACGATGACGGGCAAGTTTGAAAACTGAGGCCATTTTCAGCCTATTTGCGGGAGAAGGGCAAAAAGTGTTCAATTCTGACCACATCGATGGGGGTCGACACTGTAAGATCGTCCGAGCTATCCGGTGGGAAGAATCGGCGTCGCCAATGCTTGGTGGGAATGTCTCCTGCTAAGAATTTGCACGTTTACGACGACGCTCTCTGAGGCGAAGTTACTCGCACGAGGAAAGGTTCCCCCCGATGAGCGTTCATCTGGTCAATCCCAGCGACAATGCATTTGGTACGGCGGTGATTACACCGCGTTGGTTGTTTGTGCTTGCGGCGGCAACCCCGAGCGAGGTCGGCGATCCGATTCTTGTGGACGAGTCGCTGGAGCAGATAGATCCCGAAACGATCAAGGTTGGGGACATTGTGGGCATCAGCGTGCACACCGGCAACGCCTTGCGCGGCTACCAGGTGGGGCGGATGGCGCGGTCGCGCGGCGCTTATGTGATTTATGGCGGGATTCATGCGACGCTGTTTCCGGAAGAGGTTTTGGAGACCGGCGAGGGGCATGCGGTGGTGAAGGGCGACGGCGACGTTGCCTGGGGCCGCGCGGTGCGGGATTGCCTGGCGGGCCGGCTGGAAAAGGTGTACGAGGGCGGCCGGATTGAGGGCACGGAGTTTCTGGCGGCGCGCTGGGATTTGATGGATCCGGCGAAGTATATGTGGGCCTCGGTGCAGACGATTCGCGGATGCCCGAAGCACTGCTCGTTCTGCTCGGTTTGGCGGACGGATGGGCAAAAGCCGCGGCAGCGCAAGTTCCAGAGCGTGATTGACGAGATTGTGTCGTTGCGGCGGATGGGGTTCCGTTTTATTGCGCTGGCGGACGACAATTTTTATCCAGTGACGTTTACCGATTTGCGGCTGGCACGGGAGCAAAACAATACGGCCAAGGTGGAAGAGCTGACGCGGATCAGGGCGGAGCGGTTTTCGCTGATGGAAGAACTGGCCAAACTGCCCAGGGACATGGTGTTTTTCACGCAGATGACGATGGAGGCGGGCGAGGACCCGATCTTCCTGGAGGCGATGAAGAAGGCCAACATCAAGGGCGCGCTGGTGGGTGTGGAAGCGGTGACGCCGGAAGGTCTGAAGGCGGTGTTCAAGGATTGGAACTACTCCGGCGAGGCACTGGCGAAGCAACTGCAGACGTTCAAGAAGCACGGGGTGCATGTACTTGGCTCGTTCATCTTTGGGCTGCCGTCAGACCGGGAAGCGACGTTCACGGCGACCGTCGAGATGGCGATCAAGGCGGGCGTGACGTTTGCGCAGTTTGTGATGATGACGCCGTTTCCGGGGACTGTGGACTTCAACAAGTGGGAGAAGGAACAGTCGGTCAATCCGACGCTGGTGGATGGGGTGCCGATTACGCGGTATTGGCTGATTCCGACGGCGGTGCGGCCGAAGATGTTTACGCCGCATCCGACGATGAGTTCCGAAGAGATCAAGGAAAGAACGCAAGCGGTATGGGACCGGTTCTACAACTGGGGTGCGATTTGGGAGCGGTCAGCCTGCACTCCGAACTTGAAGTCGCGAATCGCGTTCATGTTCCTGTCAAAGCTTTATCGGCAGATGTATGCGGGGACGGGTATTTCGACCGACAGCGCGCGGCGCGAGAAGAGCAAGAAGTGGGCGAAGTGGACGGCGCGGCAGTGCAAGAAGCTGTTCAAGGCGACGCCGATGCCGGAGTTGCAGGGGCCGAAGTGGGATTTGGGGCTTCCGGCGCTGGGGCAGCCTGCGTTTGAGGGCGGTGGCGGGGGTGACGCGGCTGGGCCGTTTGTGGTTTTCCCGAAGAACTGAGTGGGCCACAATCTCAAATGCGCGTGGCGGAGACGAAGTAGTAGGCCATGGGGCCGATGGGGTGGCCGACGAAAGGGAGCAGGATCGGGGCCAGCACGTTGTTCCAGCGGGCGCGGGTCATTTTGCGTTTGCCGAAGACCACATCCGTCATAAGGAATTTGAGCGTGACCCAGGGAACGTGAAGGACGGATAGGGTGAGGCGGGCCTGAACTTGCTCAACGACGATATCGCGGAATCCGATGCGCTGCATTTCGCGGGTGAAGGCTTCGATCTGGCCGAGCGTGTCGATTACCCAGCAATCACATAGCGTACGGCAGATGCGCTGCTGCGGACCGCGAAGTTTGCCGGGGCCGAGGAAGCCGTCGGCTACGACGATGCGTCCGCCGGGGCGCAGGAGTCGATGAGCTTCGCGAAGGAACGCGGACTTGTTGGAGTCGCGAGCATAACAACTACTCTCTATAGCGTAGACGGCGTCGAAGGATGCGGAGGGGAACTGGGTTTGCTCGTAGTCGCCGAGGGTGAACTGGATGGGGACGGATTTTGGGGTGAGGGCGCGGCCTTGCTCGAGCTGCCAGGGCACGAGCGTGATGCCGTGGAGATCGGCTTCGGGGTGGGACTTGGCGATGCTGCGCAGGGTTGCTCCGAGGCCGCAGCCCATGTCGAGGACGCGCTGGTCTCTGGTGGGGGCTAGTTGCAGGCGGCGAAGAATCTCCTGGTTCAGCTGCTCCAGCATGGCCTCGCGGTTGAGTGGGTTTATGCCGCGGCGATAGTAGCCGAAGTGCATGTTGAAGCTGGGGCTCCAGGCGGCGTAGTCGGGGCCGGCTTCCTCGTAGTAGCGCTGGAAGCTGGCGCGGTCGTCGGCGGTGGTTGTGAGCGGAGATGCGAGGGCTTCGAGCATCAGTCGAGCCTGCGGCGGCGGGCTTTGGGGAGGATGCGGGTGATGCCGCTGCCGAGCCGAAGCAATGCGCGGAGACTGTCGGGCGGTAGGCGCTTGATTTGGCTGTACCAGCCGAGGAGATCTTCGACGAAGACTTGCATGGAATTTATGCGGGCGGCGATGGCGGGTTGGGCGGGGCGCTCGGCCTTGGCATCGGCGGCGCAGCGGCGGAGCATGGTGAGGGTGGGCAGGATTTCCCGCTCGACGCGCTGCTCGACGACGGTGAGGAAGAGCGTCCAGACGTCGGCGGAGGTTTGGAAATAGTCGCGGCGGTCGCCCATGCGGCTGTCGGTCTGGATGAGGCTCCAGTTCTGGAGTTCCTTGAGGCTGGTGCTGACGTTGGAGCGGGCGACGGAGAGGGTGTCGGCGATTTCATCGGCGGTCAGGGACTCGGGGGAGAGGTAGAGCAGGGCATGGACCTGGGCGACGGTGCGGTTGACGCCCCAGCGCGCGCCCATTTCTCCCCAGTGGAGGATGAATTGGCGGGAGGAGTCGGTGAGTGTCATGCGTCTAGTGTATCAGATATTTCTGTCGTGACAGAACAAACTGAAGATGCAGAGGAAAGAGACGGGGTCATCCAAGGGCAAATTCGCCGGAAGCTGCAAACTTTACTGCATGAACTGGTAGTGGTTGACTACCAAATGATCGGAATCATGCCTGAGTCCTTGATCAGCTTGTCGCGGGTCACGAGTTGGATCCCTTCAACCAGCGCGGTCGCGCCAATCAAGCGGTCTTGAGGATCTTTGGGATACGGATCGGGGAAGCTGACCGCGCGTGCCGCGATCTCCGGCGTGATGGGGAGCACCGTCATTTTGGAAGCGCACTGGCGTACGAAAGATTCGGTGCTAAGCGTGGTTGTTACCCTTCCATTTTCAGCAAGCCAGGCTAACTCCACGAGGGTGATTCCCGCAATCGCAAGCCCACCTTGAGCGCGGGCGGCGCGGATGGCTTCTTTGGCGTGCTTGGACAGTTTGTTGGGTTCGGCAACAAGCCAGATGGCGATATGGGTGTCGAGAAGAATCATTCAGGCAGGTTCCAGTCCGAGAGGGGGATCGTGTTCATGACGTCTCCGGTAATACGGACCTGCCCAGAGAGAAACCCGAAGATATCGTCTTCATTGGATTGAATCGAGATAATTTGAACAACGGGTTTCCCATGCTTTGTGACCACAATTGGGCGGCCGCTGGCGGCAACCTGGTCCATCACCGCGAGGCACTGCGCTTTGAATTGTGCGGCCGGAATCTTTTGCATGAGGCTCTCCTGTCAATATGACCATAATAGTATGACCACATTGGAAAGGCAATCTCTGGACGCGAAGGACGGCCTCGAAGTCGCCAGTCGAAGGCGGCTTCGCGCTGAATGGAAGCAGCCTCAATATCCAGTAGGCAGTGCCGCTTGCATCCAGAATTTAGACATATTGCGACCGCCGTTATCCGAAGTAGTGAAAAATTAGGAACATGGTTGTAAAGGAGGTGGATACAACCGTCAACACGCCGAGGATCCACCATCTTGAGCCAAGCGATGTTGCCAAGCAAGTTAGGACAAATCCTGCTGCCCAAATAGCAATCCAGCCTTTAAACGGGATAGCGTCAAGGTTGTTTTGGTGGAAATGAACCGCGACCAAACCCCAAATTGACAACGGGGAGCAAGCGATACCCAGACTTCCGAGTACATTTGCAACGAGTTTGCGGGTCGACTTCATGGCTTTGAATTCGACGAAGTGGTACGAACTAAAATTACCAGCCGAGGACGTAAGCGAAGATCAGGGGGGCTACTATGGATGCGTCGGATTCGATGATGAATTTGGGGGTCGATTCGCCTAGCTTGCCCCAGGTGATTTTTTCGTTGGGGACTGCGCCGGAGTAACTGCCATAACTCGTGGTCGAGTCACTGATCTGGCAGAAGTAGGCCCAGAGGGGGACGTGGTCGCGCTGCAGATCCTGGTGGAGCATGGGGACGACGCATATGGGGAAGTCGCCGGCGATGCCACCGGCAATCTGGAAGAAGCCGAGCGGAGTTTCGGCGGTCAGGTTGGTGTACCAGTCGGCGAGTTCCATCATGTACTCGATGCCGGTGCGGACGGTGTGGACGTTTTTGACGGCGCCGGAGATGCAGTGGCCGGAGTACATGTTGCCGAGGGTTGAGTCCTCCCAGCCGGGGACGAAGATGGGCAGATTTTTTTGCGCAGCGGCGAGGAGCCAGCTGTTTTTGGGGTCGATCTGGTAGGACTTTTCGAGGTCGCCGGAGAGCAGGATCTTGTACATGAACTGGTGGGGGAAGAAGCGCTCGCCGGCCTGATCGGCGCGGACCCATTCTTTGAGCACTTCATTCTCGATGCGGCGCATGGCCTCCATCTCGGGGATGCAGGTGTCAGTGACGCGGTTCATGTGGCGCGCAAGCAGGGCGGCCTCGTCGGCAGGGGTGAGATCGCGGTAGTGAGGCACGCGCTCATAGAAGTCATGGGCGACGAGGTTGAAGACGTCTTCCTCGAGGTTTGCGCCGGTGCAGCTGATGCCATGGATCTTGTCCTGGCGGATCATTTCGGCGAGGGAAAGACCGAGCTCCGCGGTGCTCATGGCGCCGCCGATGGTGACGAACATCTTTCCGCCGGAGGCCAGGTGCTTGTTGTAAGCCTCAGCCGCGTCGACCAGTGCAGCGGCGTTGAAGTGCCGATAGTGGTGCTTGATAAACGTAGTGATAGATGACATATTTCTCAACACTCCAGTCCCTAAATTATCACAGTGCGGGAGGGGTAAAGCGGTCACGAAATACGCAACTGGTGCGGGGTTGCGTGTGATGGCGCGCACTGAAGGTCGAGTAGGCGGAGCAAGCCAGAAGAGACAATTTTCGAGGAATCTCTAGGTGGAGTGGATGGTCTTTCAAGTGATATGCGTCGCTCTTATGGTTGAGCATTCGGCATTAGTTGTGATTTATCTCACTTATTAGTTGTGACATATCTCACCTAAAGCGCGTGATCTATCTCACTCTTACGGATACATATCGTCCGCTTGCTGAAGGCGCGCACCTGGGAAGATTCGTTCGTAATGCGGGAGTTACTTTATGCGACTGTGGTCGTCGTCACATACGACCTGGTAATAAAGGTTCTATCACTCGTACTGACCGGGCCAGGCGAGTGCCCGGCGAAGGAGCTACTCAATGAGTGAACGTATGAGAACAGCAGCCGTGGCGTTGCTGGCGATCGTGTTTGTGGCACCCGCATTCGCGCAGGGGCCGGGAGCAGACACGTATAAGGCGAAATGTGCGATGTGTCACGGAGCGGACGGCCTGGCGGCTACGCCGATGGCCAAGACCATGAAGGTTGTTTCCTTCAAGGATCCGACGATGGTGAAGGCGACGGATGCGCAGTTCATCGCATCCACGAAGAACGGCAAGAACAAGATGCCTGCCTACGCGGGCAAACTGACCGATCCGCAGATTACGGATGTCGTTGCTTACATCCGCACACTGCAGAAGTAGCCGGGTGGAAGGGCGCCGGTGCGCCGCAATTTGCAGAGCCGGCGCCACTTCCGCGGGTAAGAGCATTGAGGATTTTGCGGTAATTGAGCGGCTACGATTCCGGCGGGGCGGCCGGGGTAGCGACAGGCCGCACATTTGAGGCGTGGGGTAAACATGAAGACCTATTTATCGATCCCGCTGACAGCGGCTTTGTGCGCGCTTGTGCTTTGGGCGACTCCGGGGAAAGCGCAGGCGAACAGCGACTGCCTTGGCTGCCATTCGGACGCAAGCATGCAGGATGCGTCGGGACACAGCATCAGCGTGGACGGGCACAAGTTTGGCGACAGCGTTCACGGCATTCAGCAATGCACGGATTGCCACGCGGATATCAAGGGCTATCCACATCCGGACAAAATTGCGCCGGTGGATTGCTCGAAATGCCATGTGGACGAGGCCAAGGGGCTGGGCGGCAGCGTGCATTCAAACTCGGCGGACCATCCGTGCACCAGTTGCCATGGGGACGCACATTCGATATTCCCCAAGACCGATCCGCGATCGGCGGTTTATCCGCTGAATGTTCCCAAGACATGCGGGACTTGCCACGGCACCGAGGGAATGGCGAAGAAGCATGGGCTCGCCAGCGTGTATCCCATGTATATCGACTCGATTCACGGCTTTGCGCTGAGCAAAGAGGGGCTGCTGGTGGCGGCGAACTGCCAGAGTTGCCACGGGTCGCATCACATTTTGAGCCGCAAGGATCCGGTGAGTCCGACGTACAAGACGAATATTCCGGACACATGCGGCAAGTGTCACGCAGGCATTACAGCGGACTACGAACTGGGTGTGCACGGCAAGGCAATCGCGGCCGGCAAGCTTGACGCGCCGGTATGTTCCGATTGCCACACGGCGCACGCGATTGAGCAGCCGACGGCGGACGCGTTCCGCATGCAATCGACGCCGATTTGCGGCAACTGCCATAAGGAAAAATTCTCGACCTATCGCGACACGTTCCACTCGCAGCTTGGCTCGCTGGGCGGCTATGTGGAGACGGCGCGATGCTGGGACTGCCATGGGGCGCACGAGGTGCTGCCGGCTTCGGATCCGCGCAGCCCGGTGAATCCGGCGAACCTGGTGAAGACGTGCGGGCGGTGCCATGCGGGCGCCAATGCCAGCTTCGTCAAGTATCAGCCGCACGCCAACGCGCGGAACCGGAAGCTGAATCCGGCGCTGTATTTTATTCGCTTGTTCATGAACCTGCTGCTTGCCAGTGTGCTGACGTTCTTTGTGATTCACACGGTTCTGTGGCTGATCCGCGCGCGATATGACCAGATCAAGCGCAAGGCGGCAAATGGAGGAAAGAATGCCTGACCTGGAAAACAAGATTGAGATGTCGGCGGCGGAGAGCAGACCGCCCAGGGAAGAGCGATTCTTCCAGCGGTTTACGCGGGCGCAGCGGTATATGCATGCAGTGCTGTTCTCAACATTTCTTGGATTGGCGGCGACGGGGTTGCCGATTCGCTTCAGCCAGAGTTACTGGGCGCGGAAGTTTGCCAGCGGCGTGGGCGGGTTTGGCGCGATTCTGTTCTTCCACAAGCTCTGCGCGCTGGTTCTGACGGTGACGTTTCTGATCCACGTGAAGGACATTGTCCAGCGCGGGATTGTGAATCGCGAGAAGGGCATCTTCTGGGGCTCGACCTCGATGGTGGCCAACTGGAAGGACGCGAAGGATATGTTCGGCCATCTGCGCTGGATGGTGGGCCTGGGGCCGAAGCCGCAATTCGGGCGCTACGCCTATTGGGAAAAGTTCGACTACTGGGCGGTGTTCTGGGGAATGATCGTGATCGGTTTCTCAGGTTATGCGATGTGGTTTGCTCCGTTCTTCGCGCACTTTTTACCGGGATGGGCACTGAATGCGGTGTTGGTGATTCACAGTGAAGAGGGATTGCTTGCGATCTTGTTCATCTTCTCAATTCACTTTGTGAATACGCATCTGCGGCCGGACAGCTTCCCGATGGACATGGTGGTGTTTACCGGCGTTGAGAGCGAAGAGGAGTTCAAGGAGAAGCGGCCGCTGGAATATGCGCGGCTGGCAGCCGAAGGCAAACTCGATGCAAGAATTGGCGAGAAGCCGCAGGCGTGGCAGGTGAATTTCAGCAAGGTGATTGGGTTTACGGCGATCTCAATCGGGTTGATTTTGCTGGTGCTGACGTTGAGCGCGTACTTCAGGGAGTAAGCACCTGGGGTGGGGCAGCCGGCGCTGGCGCGGCAGGCAGAGTTGTTGTTTCCCACCCATTCCGCAGAGAAGGCGGAATGGATGGGGCACGGGGATTTTTGAGACGCGGAAGCAGTGAAGTCTAAGGTCAATGGTGGTCCAGAGAGCAGCGAGCTTCCCCAGAAGACGAGGCAAGCGTGTTCGGACTGAGCAGGGCGGGTAAGGGCAGCAGCGTACTGGTTGGGATTGTTGTTTTCCTCCTGATGGGGTTTTGCAGTTGGGCGCGGGCCGAGCAAGAAGGCACGCCGCAAAAGCTGAAGGATCAGAGCTGTCTTGCGTGCCACCACGCCGGGGCTACGATCGCGGACGGGAACGGCAAGCAGGTCAACATCGGCATCGATGCGGCCAAGCTGAAGCATTCCGTGCACGGCGGAATGTTCGGTTGCGTGGACTGCCACACCGATGTCAAGGGCATTCCGCACCAGGCGCCGCCGGCCAAGGTGACGTGTGCGCAGTGCCATGCGGAGGCAGAGCAGGCTTACGCGGCCAGCTACCATGCGAAGGTTGTGAAGTCGGCAGCGGGAATGGCGCCGGCGGCGAATTGCCAGGACTGTCATGGAGGCGCGCACGAGGTTCTGGCCGCCGACGACAAGAAATCTCCGGTCAATCACAGCAACATTCCGGCCACATGCGGGCGATGCCATGGGCAAAAGTTCCTGATGGAGTCAAACGGGGAGAGCGCGCAGGCTTTCATTTCTTACCAGGAGAGCGTGCACGGGCGGGCCGTGGAGAATGGTTCGCAAAAGGCAGCAGTTTGCACGGACTGCCATGGGGCGCACGACATACTGCCGGCGAGTGACTCGAAATCTCCGATTTACAAGTCCAGTGTGCCGGAGACCTGCGGCAAGTGTCACACGCAGATTGAGACGACATTTAACCAGAGCATTCACGGGCAGGCCATTTCGCGCGGCAATCAACTTGCGCCGGTTTGCACGGACTGCCACGGGATTCACTCGATTAAAAAGCATACCGATCCGAACTCACCGGCGGCGGAGCAGAATCTTTCCCGCGATACGTGCGCGCGCTGCCATGAAGGTGTGCGGCTGTCGCAGGAGTTTGGCGTGCCGGGCGGGCGGGTGACAAGCTACTTCGACAGCTATCACGGACTGGCCGCGGAAGGTGGATCGGTGGTCGCGGCGAACTGTTCGAGTTGCCACGGGGTGCACAACATTCTGCCTTCGAGCGACCCGCGTTCGACGATCAACAAGGCGAATCTGGATGCGACATGCGGCAAGTGCCACCAGGGCGCGACTCAGCAGTTTACGCTGACCAAGGTTCACATGGACCAGGGTGTCACGCACGATACGGGTGCGATTGTGGTGCGGTGGGTCAGGCTGATTTACATCCTGCTGATTCTGGCGGTGATTGGCGCGATGTTCCTGCACAACGCGATTATCTGGCGGGCGAAGGCGGTTGCGAAACGGAAGATTCAGAACCCGTTTATGACGCGGATGACGACCCAGCAACGGTGGCAGCATTTGATTCTGCTTTCAAGTTTCATTGTGTTGGTGATTACAGGGTTTGCGCTGAAGTTCCCGAACTCATGGATTGCGGAAGTGCTGGGGAATGGCGAGAGACTGCGGAGCATTGTTCATCGCGTGGCGGGGGTGGTGCTGATTGCGGTGGGGATTTATCACATGTTTTATCTTGCCGCTACGCGGGAGGGAAGGCGGCTGATTTGGGATTTTGCGCCGCGGCCGAAGGATGTGTTTGATGCGTGGGGAACAATGGCTTATTACCTTGGGCTGAGCAAAGTCAAGCCGCAGTTTGGGCGCTTCAACTACGCCGAGAAGGCTGAGTATTGGGCGCTGGTGTGGGGCACCGGGCTGATGGGTGTGACCGGCGTGATGATGTGGGCCAAGGTGTGGGTGGGCAACCTGACGGCGCGGTGGTGGGTGGATGTTGCCACGGCGGTCCACTACTACGAGGCGATTTTGGCGACGCTGGCGATTGTGGTGTGGCACTTCTACCAGGTGTTTGTTGATCCGGATGTGTATCCGATGAACTGGGCGTGGTGGGATGGGAAGATGCCGGTGGAGCAGTATCGGCATGAGCATGGGCTGGATACGAAGGCGCTTGGGAAGGACGAGGGATCGCAGCCGAAATAATGGCTCTTAGGATCGCAGCCATTGGCATATGGCTGCGCCTTCCAGCCTCCTTTGCTAATCCGACTTTAGGTAGCTCAGATGTCCATCAAGCCGCCCTATGCCCATAAGCCAAGAGAACCAAAGGAACCACACCCCATGAAGGACAGTCCATCCATGAATCCGTAACACGTGTTCAATTGATGTCGTCATTGGGAAGGGACTTTCTTCGCTTTGGCAGGCGATATAGGTGCGAGGTTGACTTTTGATGCTTCCGCAGATGGCGTCGAAGACGAATACAGACGTGCCATTGTTCTTTCCCTCGATGATGTTCCAGGCTTGCGAGATACCGAGATGGGAGAACCGACTGGGCAGAGGAGCAGGAATTCTGGGAAGGGAGGTGTTCCACCACCATTGCGGGGGTGCGGTGGGTCCTATGTAGTGGAAGCCACACCTCGAAGCGAGCTGACGCATCGCGCGAGCCCGAAAAAAGTACATGACGCGTAGCGCGCCGAGAATGGCGGCTAGTCCGAAAGGTACGACGAGTATTGTCACATCCGCCATTTTATCTGTCGGACTGTCGGCTACTTGACAGGCGCTGCGCCGGGGCCGCCTGTGGCGAAGAGTTTGGGGATGCGGTCGGCGGGGGCGGGGAGCGGCGGGAAGGGCGCGTGGGGCTCGGTCTGGTACCAGTAGGCTACGGAGTAGAAGCTGTCTGACCGGTGGTTGGCGTGACCGTGCTCGATGGTGACTTTGATTGACTTCTCGAAGGTGATGGGGCTTTCGATGTGCCAGCGGTAGAGGCTGTATTTGCCGCCGATGTGCTCGCCGGGGTCGGAGATGACGGGCGCTCCGTTGTGCTCGTAAGCGAACGGCTTGCCGCCGAAGTCCCATGCGCCGTTGTAGTAGTCCTCGGTGCCGGTTCCGTTGATGGTGGGCAGAGCGTCGCCGTCGATGAAGATCATGTCGTCGCCTTCACCGAACCAGCCTTCCTGATTCTGCTCGATGGAATGCGTGACGCCGACGAAGTGGCCGCGGCCGGTGGCTTCCATGAAGACGTAGTTGCCGGCGCCGTCGAGGTTCTTCTTGTCGCCGACGGGGTCGTCCCAGTTGTGCTTCCAGTTGTCGGTCCAGCCCTTGGCGGGAGCGGCCTGGCGGTATTGCGCGTGGAAGCGGCCAACATCAGAAGGCAGCGCGGGGAGGATGACGTAGTCGACGGCGAAGTAGAGGCTGTCGACTTTGACCGGGCCCTGGTTTTCGACGGTGAGGCGGGCAGCAGAGGAAAAGGGCATCTGGAAGTAGGCGTTGAGGGCTTTGATGGGGGCGACGGCGAGCAGGGCGGACTGGTAGGTGAAGTACTCGCCGAGGCCGAGGCCGTAGAAGTCGCCGATGGGGACTTCGACCGACGGGCTTGATTCGCCGTCCCACCAGGCGCGGAGGACGAGGTTCTTGAGGTGGTGCTCGTCTTCGGTGGCGATGGTGAACCAGACATGGGTGATGACGCCGGGTCCGGTAACGTCGAGGATGGTTGCGGATGCGCCGGGTGCCACGGGGACGGCGTCGCCATTGCCGCCGGAGCGGTCCCAACTGGAGGAGCGGCGGGCTTTGTAGTTGCGGAGGCGAGCCTGGGCGAAGAGTTCTTCAGGGAGACTCGACTCGGCCGGCGGGGCAGCGGAGGCGTAGGTGGCGCTGACGCCGAGCAGGCCGGCAGCGGACACTCCGGCAACGGAGGCCATGGCGCCGAGCAGGCGGCGGCGTGTGGCGGGGGTGTTTTCTGGCAAGGAAGATGGCATTGGATGAAGCCTCCGGGCGGGGGTTGGTTGAAAGCGTGTTGTAGCCCTATGCGGCGGGGGCTGTCAAGTTGGAGGCAAAGACTCAGCAATAGCCAAGGATGGAGAGGATTTCCTGGGGATTCGCGATGGGAAAGGCCTGGGAGGTCTGGCAGCGTGGACACGTCGCAGTTACGTCCTGCGAATAGGCGGAGACGATCTGTAACTCGGGCTTGGCTGGAATCAGGTCCAGAAGAAGGTGCGCGGCTTGGGCAAATGATTCGGGATGATTGGGTTTTCGGTGCTCGATCCAGATGGGCTGCATCGCTTTGGGATCGACGAGCGGGAGGAGACGGAGGAAGTCGCGGGTGTGCTTGCGGGGCGTGTGAAGGGAGGTTGCAAGATCCATGCAGAGGCGGGCGGTGCGGGCGGTTAGGTCTTCGAGGGATACGGTGCGGATGGTGGTTCCAGCTATATGCGCTAAGGTGGTTCGGCTCATCGTGGATCCGTACGAGCGAAAGAAATCGACTCTCACGCCGGTTTCGGGGTGGACGGCCTGGAGGAGCGTCTTTGCCGGGGGATCGTTAGGGTGGACGTGGCGGAACAGCAGGTCGGCGGCGAGAGACTTTGGGATGTTGTCAAAGGAGGCTACCAGGAAGTCGATGTCGCTCAGGGGGCGTAGTTCGGTGGCAATGCCACGATGGAGCAGACAAATCTCGATGGCGAGGCCACCGGTGAGGGCGACTCGATCGGGGCGGTGGCGTTGCAGCATCTCGAGTGTGCGTTGCGCACGCAGGGTGTCCAGGAGGGGAAGAACCTTAGCAAGACTCATTGCTTTGGGGCCGGACTAGCGGCGAGGGATTCGTTGATCGATTGTTCCCACTCTTTTCCGGCTGTTTTGTCGGCTTGGCTCATGGCGGTGACGTGCTTGTTGCCGTCGGCGGTGAGCGCGGTGCGGGTGTAGACGACATTGACTTTGGTTGAGTTGTGGCCATTGGACGTGAGGTGGACGTCGATCACGGTCACCATGGTCTCTGGCAGGAAGTAGACATATTGGAAGCGGCCGGCGTCCAGATCGAACAGGGTATTTACCCAGACTGCCTTGATCGGCCCATGTTGGATGGTGAAGACTGCGCTTTGGACGTCGCGGGCCGGCTGCGGGTGGATGAACTCGGGATTCCATTGCTTGCCGGCCCAGGCTCGCTCGCCTTCCGGTCCAAATAAGGGCGCGGCTTTGGCCAAGGGCGCGTGAACGAGGAAGTCGAAGCTGGTGTTTAGGTGCAGGAGCGGTTGCTGCCGGGGGGCCTGGGCGAGCACAGGGAGGGAAATTGCGGCGACGGCGACCAAGGTATGCAGGGCTGTCATTTTCTTTTCTCCTTGAGGTTGTGGCTGTCACTGGCTTTCAGCGTCATGCCGTAGAGGGACTTGAATTGCTCAATTTCTTTCAGGGTTTGTGTTGAGAAGGGAGCTTTGCCCTCAAATGCGTGGAGGACGATTCCTTCCAGCAGGTCGCCGAGGGTCATGTCTTTCTGTTCGGCCACGGCTTTGAGTACTTTCAACATGCGTTTTTCGAGGCGCACACCGGTCTGCACGCGCTCGACTTCGAGAGGTTCGTGGATCTGCTTTTCTTGTGACATGTGTACCAATGTACCAAAATAATTACGAAGATGCAAGGGGCTCGGATCGCGCCCATTTGTGTCCGTTCAGAGCGGTTCGCCTTCCCCAACCCCGGCCTGTTATGGTCAGGGAGAAACGGTTGATCACTCGTGTTTTGATTCCTCTTTTTTAGGTCGCGCCGTGATGTGGAAGCGTTGGCGAATCCGGATACTTCTGTTCCTGGCGGTGCTGGGCCCCGGATTTATTACCGCCAACGTTGACAATGACTCGGGCGGCATCCTCACTTACTCGCAGGCCGGCGCGCAATACGGCTACTCGCTTCTGTGGACGATGATTCCGATCACGATCGCGCTGATCGTGGTGCAGGAGATGTGCGCCCGCATGGGGGTGGTGACGGGCAAGGGGCTGAGCGACCTGATCCGCGAGGAGTTCGGGTTGCGGCTGACGTTTATCTTGATGGTGGCGCTGGTGGTGGTGAACTACACCAACGTGGTGACGGAATTCATCGGGATTGCCGGGTCGCTGCACCTGTTTCATGTTTCGAAGTTCATCTCAGTGCCGCTGTGCGCGGGGCTGGTGTGGTACATGGTGGTGCGGGGCAGTTACAAGAGCACGGAGAAGATTTTCCTGATTGCTTCGGTGGTCTACATTGCCTACATATTTGCCGGCGTTCTTTCGCAGCCGGACTGGCATGATGCGATGCGGGCTACGGTGGTGCTTCCGCCGAAAAGCGTGTGGCGCGACAAGGCGTATATCTACATGGCGATCGGGATTGTGGGCACGACCATTGCGCCATGGATGCAGTTCTATCTGCAGTCGTCGATTGTGGAGAAGGGCATTCGGGTCAAGGACTACGCGGCATCACGGCTGGACGTGATTGTGGGCAGCCTGTTCACGGACATTGTGGCCTGGTTCATTGTGGTGGCGTGCGCGGCCACTTTGTATGTGCATGGGATGGGGGCAATCCAGGTGGCGAGCGACGCGGCGGAGGCGATGAAGCCGCTGGCCGGGGAGTATGCGTACCTTCTGTTTGCATTCGGGCTGTTCAACGCGTCGCTGTTTGCGGCTTCGATTTTGCCGTTATCGACTTCGTACACGGTGTGCGAGGGGCTGGGGCTTGAGTCCGGCGTGGACAAGAACTTCAAGGAAGCGCCGTTCTTTTACTGGCTCTATACGCTGCTGATCGTGGGCGGAGGGGCGACGGTGCTGGTGCTGCCGGATGCGCAACTGATCAACTTTGCAATTCTGTCGCAGGTGCTGAACGGGGTGCTGTTGCCGGTGGTGATCATCCTGATGCTGCTGCTGATCAACCGGCATGACCTGATGGGAGAGTACAAGAACTCGCGGCTGTGGAACTGGATTGCCTGGGGGACGAGCGTGATTGTGATCGGGATGACGTTTGTGATGCTGTGGGGGATGATGCCGGGGCATTAGGCATTGCATGCAGCAGACGCTCGCTACTCGCTCGCAGGGGCTTTTGCCGTCTCCTCCCCGCGGCAGAACAAGGGCGATTGATCGAGCACTTCCCAGGGCTGGTTTTCCGGTATGATCGTTGCATGGAACTGATCTTCGAGGTGCGCGAGGCGGAAGAGGGCGGCTATGTGGCGCGGGCGCTGGGACAGGCTATCTTTACTGAAGCCGAGACCTGGGCGCAGTTGCGCGAAAACGTGCTGGAAGCGACGAGCCTCCACTTCGAAGATGCTGCGGAGAGTCCAAAACTCATTCAGTTGCATTTTGTAAAGGATGAACTGATCGCGGTCGAGGCTGCTTGAAACTGCCGCGCGGGGTATCTGCCGATAGGTTGATTGGCGCTCTGGAGCGGCTTGGCTATGCACTATCTAAAATGAGGCTGACTGTGGGGACGTCGTTGGATGCTTTGGATTCGGTGTATTTTCATTGCTTTAAATTATCTGCTCGCTGTCATATCGCTCTTCACCCGCCATAGACGTGGTCAGTTCGAAATCAGCAACTTGCTTCACTTTCGAAGTGCAGCGTCGGCCTCTCCGGATGTGGCCATGGTAGATGCTGCCACGTCTGCTTGTGCTGTTTGGCAAATCGTTGGGTGCTGCCTTGTAATCCTGTTTCACGCGAGTGCGTGGCACTTGCTGTGGTGGCCTTTTCTGGGGCTATTTGGGCTGATTCCCTTCGGTAAATGGCTCGTGTTGAAGATATATGGACCATAGCCGCGCGTGTCAGTTCTCGATTCTTGTCACATGAATAAATTCTCCCCCTCGGGATTCGTAAAATTCCTGAAATTGTCATGCGCGAACGCGCGACTTTTTTGTCGTCCTGTGAAATAGTCTCCTCAAGCCAAACGCGCTTGGGCGGAAAAGCCCACGTATCGCTGGCGAATTTCGAGGCAGATGCAAGCTTCTAAAGGAGTCGCACACATGAAGGACAAAGAACAATTAAGGCCAGTTCTTGCACAGATGGTGGCGGTGATAGAAGCAATTGGCGAAATGATCGCCCAAGGGATGTCGACTGATAATGCAGTTAATCCGAGCGTCGTGGAGCCTGGGTCATGCGCGATCGCTGGATCTCTTCGATTTGATTTGAGAGAGCTTCGCCGGTTATTCAATGAGGCGTTTGGGGATCCAGTCGCGTAACCGGGACGCTGGGCGCTCAGGTCAGGATTCCGGGGTTCACACGGACCGCAGGTGATTACGCCACGGCCAAACGCTTGAGCTATATGCGGTCGGCGGGGATTTGAGCTAGATCGTAGTGGGCTTGCTGGGTGATCCAGCTTTGGGCGCTGCCGCCGAAGACCTGGGAGAGGCGGATGGCCATCTCGGGGGAGATGCCGCGCTTGCCGTTGACGAGTTCGGAGAGGGTGGTGCGGTTGACGCCGAGGGCCGCCGCTGCCTGGGTGATGCTGAGACCGAGCGGTTCGATGCATTCGCAGTGAACGACGGTTCCTGGGTGGGGCGGATTCTTCATCGGCATGGGAAACCTCAGAGCAGTTTGCCGGCGGCCAGGTCGCGGATGAGGCCGCGGTCGGCGGCGAGGAAGTCGTAGGCGGGCAGGTCTTCGAGTTTGGTCCAGCGGACTTCGTGGTAGATGCGGTTGACGATTTCTCCGGTGAACTCGTGGACGACGTAGAACTGAAGATCAACGGCGCCGCCATGGCGGTAGTTGTGGCGGATGTGGACGACATGGGCGCCAATGACGGCTGTAATGCCGAGTTCTTCGTCGAGTTCGCGGGCCAGTGCCTGCTCGGGGCTTTCGCCGGCCTCGATTTTGCCGCCGGGAAATTCCCATTGGGAGGCCATGGGCTGGTCGGCACGGCGTTGGCCGATCAGGACTTCTCCGCCGCGCACGATAAGGGCCGCGGCGACATAACGAAGGGCTGGGCCGTTGGGCCGGGATGCGTTTTGTGGCTGATGCTCCGACACACATCCAGTGTAAACGCTTCAAAAGAAATGCAAAAGACGAACGGCGTTGGCAGGTTTGGTGCGCTGAAGCGCGGATGAGTAGAAAGGCGGTTTCTGGGCTGGGTGGGATCGCCGGTCAGGCGGCTGACCGATGCTTGTCGTTCCCACCCATTTCGCAAAGAACGCGAAATGGATGGGGCACAGAGAGCGAGGTTGATCAGGGGTTTATTCTCCGGCGACGGCGGCTTCAATGCCTTCAGCGGCGGTGGGGCGGAAGTAGCCCCAGTTGCGCTTTTGCGCGGCCTGAATCAGGGCCGGGGAGGGGTTGACGGGGAAGGGATTGCGCGCGATGTCAAGCATTGCCAGGTCGTGGATGGAGTTGCCGAAGACGGCGTCGGGGGTGGGCAGGCCGGCGCGCTTCAGGGCTTCGGCTTTGCCTTCGTCGGTGGGTACGGCGAGGATATCGGCGGCGATGATGCCGTTTTCCACGCGGACTTCGGCGGCGAGGACGCGCTGGTCGGGGATTCCGAACTGGCGCACGCCCTCAGCGACGACCCAGCGATTGGTGGAACTGACGGCCCAGAGTTCGACGCCCGCGGTGCGAAGGCTTGCGAGCAGGGAGGCGACCTCAGGAAAGATGCGGGGTTGGACGAATTCCTTGATGTACTCGGCAGCGGCGGCGCGGAGTTCCTGCTCGCGGAGGCCGGCGTAGATCTGGACCATTTCGCCGCAGATTTCAAGCTCGCTGACGTGACCGGTGAGGTAGGCGCGATAGCGGGTGTCGATCCAGTCGCTGGTGGAGCGGGAGACGAGACCCTGTTCGAGCGACCAGACCATGAAGCCGTAGCCGGAGTCGCCGCTCCAAATGGTGCCGTCGCAATCGAATACGGCGACTTTGGGATTGGCGCTGTGAACCAGGCGCTCGAATTCTTGTGCAGTCCAACGGGGGATTTCAATTTGTGTCATTGCCATAACAATCTGTCCTGTTTTCTCGAAACTTATCCAACTCTATTCTTAACCACGGCGGGGATGAATTGCATGTGAATGTTTGTAGCGGAGCCTAAAGGGTCACGTTGGGAGGATCAGGCCAAGGTCGTTCCTCAGGGCCTGGTTGGTCGCAGGAATGTGAAAAGGGGTGAGTTTTCGATGGTTTTTGACGGATAACGGGCTGTTTTCGGGTTAAAACCGGCTTATTTTGGCGGTTTATGTTTACTGATTGGTACATGGGTTGTTTTTGTAAGGCATTCATTCCAGATGCCTTACTTGTTTCATCGCCTCATAATTGGGGCGCGTTTCGGGGGAGGGGGGGTGGGGTCTTCCCGGAATTCAGCGAGGTTACGAGGCAGGTGGACCGCCGGGCGGCACGTTAGCGAGGCAGCAAAGGCGGTGGAATGAAGCCGCGATTGCGCGGGTGACGGCGAGAGGCGGATCTGCCGGGACGGAACTGGTCCGGAAGGGGTCCTGATTTTCATTGTGCGCGTTTCTGCGAATTAGACTGCAAATCTCGGGAGATTATTTTGCGGGTGGAAGAGGGGTCACCTTCACGGGGGAAGTCGTGCTTCCATCCCCGGTCCTCAAAAGCGAGGGACCGGGGCACCCTCACTTGGACTTGGAAAGATATCTGAGACCGGGGCCACCCGCCGGTGAACGTTCCGTTTTTGTCCCCGGTTTTTAGGAAGAAGCTTCGCTAAATCGCATCCTTGCGATCCCACCCATCGAGCAAAGGACGCTCGATGGATGGGGCACCCAGAGTTTCGTGGTTCCTGGGTCGGCAACGACGGCGGGGGACGAAAAACAAGCAACCGCGGATCTCTCCGCTCCCTGCGGTCGGTCGAGATGACAGTGCCTGGGTTGGGGGTGTGATTTCCCATCCATTCCACGATAAAGCCGCGGAATGGATGGGGGTACCCGGCGTTTCAGTGGGTAGCGGCGGCGACCCGGCCGTCTTTGAATGGAGTGTCTTTGAGCTGGTCCAGGAATTTCCAACTGGTTTTGAAGTTGGGGGTGAGGGGCTGATTGGTGAGGAGGGCGCGGAGCATCTCGACGGGCATCGTGTTTTCGTGCAGGATGGCGTCGTGGTACTGGCGGTCAGTGAATTTGCCGGAGTCGACCAACTCGTGATGCAGGGCGCGGAACTGGAGTGCGCCGAGCATGTAAGCGCATTGGTAGAGGGGATCGTAGCTGCCGTTGAAGGAGCGGCGCACCTCGGCGGCGGCGTTGTCGCGCTCGAAGTCGTCCTGGTCCACGAGGAAGTCGATGGCCTGCTGCGGGGTCATGAGGCCGAGGTGGAAGCTGAGCGAAAAAATGATGCGGGCGCAACGGTGCATGCGCCAGAAAAGCGCGCCGATGCGCTGGTCGGGGGTTGCGTCAAAGCCGTGGTCCCAGTAGAGCATCTCCCAATAGAAGGCGTTGCCCTCGACCCAGAAGCCGGTAGAGAAAAGCTGGCGGTAGGGGCGGTAGCGGGTGGACATGTACTCCTGGAGCCAGTGGCCGGGGATGAGCTCGTGGAAGACGGTTGCGTGGGAAAAGCCGGGGTTGTTGCCGCGCATGCTCATCCTGCGCTGGTCGAAGGTCATGGTGTCAGTGGGGTAGCTGACCAGGATGGTGTCTCCGCCGAGGAAGAAGGGGCTGACGAGCTGCTGTTCGGGTGACAGCATCGCCATGCGCCAGGTTTCCTTGGCGAGGTCGGGGACGGAGACGAAGTTGTTCTTCTCTGCGAAGTCGATGCCCTGGTTGGCAAGGTCGCGGATGAGCTTGGGCTGCTGGCCGGGCTCGACGTAGGTGTTTTTGACGTGCTCCATGGCTTTGCGCCAGTCGTCGCCGTAGCCGAGGTCCTGGCTGGCTTCAAGCATCTGCTGCTTGCACCAGATCATCTGTTCTTTGGCCATGGCGATGAGTTCTTCCGGGGTGTAGGGGATCATCTCGTCGGAGAGCTGGGCGAGCAGGGCATCGCGGCCGACGGGGGTGCCGATGATGGTTGTTTTGTCGTCGTGGGCAATGCCGGCGATTTTCTCGCGGAGGAATGCGGAGTAGTCTTTGGTGGCATCGTCGAGGGCCTTGTAGGGCTGGGCCGCCCACCAGGTAAAGGTGGGGTCGTATCCGTTATAGAACTGGAACCAGGTTTTGAGCTGATCGCGCAGTTGGTCCAGGTCGTCGGCGGCGCGCCAGGCGGCGATGGGGGTGGGGTGCGGCGCAATGGAGTCTTTGGCGAGGGCGGCTTCGAGTTCCTTGCGTTTCGCGGTGAGCGAAGCGGTCATGGCGTTGAGCTGAGCGGCGATTTGTTCGCCATTGGGTGGATCGCCGCGGCGTTTGGCGTCCTCAAGGGCAAAGATGGTGGGAGCGATAGGGAGCAGCGGAGCCACTTCGTTCCATTGCGTAGCGGCGAGGGCGAGATTGTGTTCTTCGCGGGTGAGGTGGTTGGCGAGCAGCAGGTAGTCGATCTTGCCTTGCAGGTCGAGGGCGTTGAAGTCAACTGCGGCAAGCTGGCGGCGCTGATCGGCGAGGAAACGGGACATGCGGTCGCGTGTGGTGGGGGCGAGTTGGTCAGTGTAGACGCTGGCGAGCGTATCATGGTCGGCGGAGAAATGCTCGATGAGGGTCTGCACCGTGGGCGGAGCTGCCGGCCCGGGGTTGGATGCGGAAAACATGGGCGCGGAGGCACAGAGCAGGAGAGAGCCGAGGAGGCATGGGATGAGCAGACGCACGGGCGGTATCCTTTGCAACCATTATGGGGGGTGAGGGGGGAGAGGCGAGGAAATGGGGAACGGAAATTCGATATACGACATTGTATGCAATGATTGAGGGTTCAGGGAAAACTTGTCTGCCTTTTGAGGAGGGCGGGATGCGGCTGGGTAGCGAAGGTTTTTTCATTACGGTGAACGGCAAGCGGGAGCGGGTGGCGCTGGGGACGAGCGTGGCCGCGGCGGTGATGATGGCCGGGGAGCCGAGCCGGTTCTCAGTGACGGGCGAGGCGCGCGGGCCGTTGTGCGGCATGGGGATTTGCATGGAGTGCCGGGCGACGGTGGATGGGGTGGAGCACAGGCGGACGTGCCAGATGGTCTGCATTCCGGGCATGGAAGTGGCGACGGGATGAGCAGCCGATTCGATGTGGTGGTGGTGGGCGCGGGACCCGGCGGGATGGCTGCGGCAACGGTGGCGGCCGAGGCAGGGAGCCGGGTTTGCCTGCTGGATGACAATGTGACGCCGGGGGGTCAGGTATGGCGGGGATTCCGGCCAGAGACGGCGCGGAAATATGCGCATGGGGAGTCGTTTCAGAACTGGGCATTGCGGCTGCAGCGGACGGACTGCGCGGTGTGGCAGGGATGGCAGGCGATTGGCAATCCTGACGCAGAAGTTTTGCGGCTGGAGCGGGGCGGGGCGACGCGCGATGTGGGGTATGGCAGGTTGATTCTGGCGACCGGTGCGCGGGAGCGATTTTTGCCGTTTCCGGGATGGACGCTGCCTGGAGTGATGGGTGTGGGCGGCTTGCAGGCGCTGGTGAAGGGCGGGCTGGACGTGAGGCGGAAGCGGGTGTTGCTGGCGGGGAGCGGACCGCTGCTGCTGGCGGTTGCGGCGGGGCTGAAGGGTGCGGGTGCGCGCGTGGCGGGCATTTATGAGCAGGCGCCGGCGCGGCAACTGGCGAGGTTTGCATTGCGGCTTCTGGGAGATCCGGGGAAACTGGCGGAGGGCGCGGGGTATCGGCTCAAGACTTGGACGACGCCTTATCGCGCCGGGATGTGGATTGTGAATGCGGACGGCAGGGGGCATGTGGAGCAGGTGACTGTGACAAACGGCCGGCGGGAGTGGACTGTGGCCTGCGACTGGCTTGGATGCGGATTCAACCTGGTGCCGAATCTTGAATTGCCGCGGCTGATGGGGTGCCAGGTTGAGGGCGGCTATGTGGCTGTGGACGGGATGCAGCAGAGCTCGGTGACAGGCGTGGCTTGCGTGGGAGAACTGACCGGCATTGGGGGACTTGAGAAGGCCATTGTGGAGGGCCAGATTGCGGGCTGGGCGGCGTGTGGGCGAGAGTGGGAGGCGCGCGCGCTGGGAGTGGATCTGGAGGGACGGCGACGGTTTGCGCGGGAGCTGGACGGGGGGTTCCAGTTGCGGGCGGAACTGCGTGCGCTGGCCAGTGCGGAGACGGTGGTTTGCCGCTGCGAAGACGTGACGCATGCGGAACTGGAAGGCTGTGCGGGATGGCGGGAGGCCAAGCTGCATACGCGCTGCGGGATGGGCGCATGCCAGGGGCGAGTCTGCGGGTCGGCAGCCGAGTTTTTGTATGGCTGGGAGAATGCGAGCGCGCGGCCTCCGGTGTTTCCGGCAACGGTGTCGACGCTGGGTGCGGAGGCTGGTTCCTGCCGAAAGGCCGATGCATGACGCTTGCGCAATCGATTGCCGAAGCAGGCTGGAGATTGGCGAGCGAAAGCATCGTGACAAACTGTTATGAAATCTTCATAATTTGGTCCGCGATAGGTTATAAATGGCAGGTAGCTTGAGTTAGTCGCGAGGAGTTGTTGCGCTAATTGGCTGAAAGGTCCTGGGACCAGAACGGATGGAGATGGCAACTGCGCGGGAGAAGACAGTGAAAGCCACTAAGAAAGTGGCAGCCAAGGCAGAGCATGGCACCAGCGTAGGAACGGCATTTCAGAGGATACGTGAGCTGGTGGTAATGGGGCGGCTGGCGCCAGGCACATGGATTGTGGAAGGCGACCTTTGCGAACACCTGCAAATGAGCCGTACGCCGGTGCGTGGCGCGCTCTATCTGCTGCAGCGCGAGGGCTATGTGATCGAGCATCGCAACGGCAGCAAGTCGCGGATGATTGTGACTCCGCTGACCAGGGAAGATGCCAGTGAGCTTTATCCGATTCTTGGGCGCATCGAGGGGCTAGCTGGGCGCAACGCCGCACATTTGCCGCAGACCGAGCGCGCCGCACTGGCCGCAAAGCTCAAGGTGGTGAATAACAAGCTGACTTCGATTGCGCAGGTGGGGAGTTACAACGGACCGGGCATCTTTGACCTGGACCATGAGTTTCATAGTTTGGTGGTGCGGGCCGGATCGGGACCGCGGCTGAAGACTCTGCACCAGGCGATTGAGCCGCAGACGGAGCGCTACTGGCGGCTGTATGCGAGCTCGATTATTGGGGAGCTGCATCTGTCAGTGGAGGAGCACGAGGAGATTATTGCGGCGCTCGAGGCCGGGGATGCGGACCGGCTGGAGCGGGCACTGTGGGTGAACTGGGATAACGGTTGCCTGCGGCTGGCCAAGGTGATCGAACTGTATGGGGAGCGGGGGAATTGGTAGGGGCAGGGACCAGGGAATAGGGAGCAGGGAGAGCGAGACTCGGGAGGGCCAGTGAAGAAGGAACTTAAGCTGTTTCTGTCATTCCTCTCGACGCTTTGTTGGGGGATATTGTTTCTTAGATCATGGGTTCGGGCAGCGAATTACGGGCACTACTTCATGACGGTACTTTGGGGCCTTGTTCTTCTGGTCTCGATTTTCAGTCTAATTCTGAACCTTCGAATGAACAAAGGATGTGAGGCGCGGGTCTGGAGACCCGCACGACAGCCGGTCTGGAGACCGGCGCTACTCTCTGAGGTGTTGTTCAGTCTAGATGTAACTTGCGACGCAAGTCATGATGCTTTTAATGATTGATTTACTCGCGGGTGGGGACGCCGTTGAGCTGGCGGAGAATTCCTAGCGGGTTGGCGGACTGGAGCTCGGCGGGGAGTTGGGCGTCGGGGAAGTTCTGGAAGCAGACCGGGCGTCCGAAGCGGAGGATTGCGCCGGAACCCACCGAGGTGTAACGGGAGTCGGAAGTAGATGGGTAGGGTCCGCCATGGACCATGGCCGGAGCTACTTCAACGCCTGTGGGGAAGCCGTTGAAGATGAGGCGGCCGGCCTTCTGCTCAAGGATGGCGATGAGTTCGCGATTGGCGGCCAGGTCTTCTTCGGTTGCGAAGACTGAAGCGGTGAGGTGGCCTTCGAGGGCGCGGGCGGCTCGGAGATACTCCTCGGTCGAATGGCAGTGGACGAGCAGCGTGTCTGGCCCGAAAATCTCTTCTGACAGCGCTGGTTCGCGCAAAAACTCTTCCAGACGAGTGGTGAATAGCTGGGCGTTGGCCTGGCAGGCGGGTGTGCCTTCTGCGGCTGGGGCCTGCGCGGCTACGGCGGCCTGGGTGGCTCTTTGGCTTGAGAGGCGCGTGTAGTCGCGGGCGATGCCGGCGGTGAGCATTGTGAAGGGGGTGGACTGCTGGACCAGGGCGGCGAGTTTGGCGTCGAAGGCTTGGGTTTCAGGCGACTCGGGGACCAGGACGATGCCGGGCTTGGTACACATTTGCCCGGCGGCCAGGGTGAAGGAGTTGTAGAGATTCTGGGCGAGGGTTTCCGCGCCAGCGCGGAGGGCTCCTGGGAGGAGGAAGACGGGGTTGCCGCTGGACATCTCGGCAAAACACGGAATGGGGCGGGGACGGGCGGCAGCGATGTCCATGAGCGCGCGGCCGGCGCGGAGCGAGCCGGTGAAGGCGACCGCTTCAATGAGCGGATGACGGACAAGGGATGCTCCGGCTTCGAATCCGGAGTCGTAAATCAGGGAAAAGACCCCTTCCGGCAGGCCGGCTGCGGCGATCTGCTGTTGAATCACCTCGGCGACAAGCTCGCTGGTTCCGGGATGCGCGGAGTGAGCTTTGACAATGACGGGGCAGCCGGCGGCGAGGGCTGAGGCGGTGTCTCCGCCGGCAACGGAGAAGGCCAGCGGGAAGTTGCTGGGGGCGAAGACGACGACTGGGCCGAGCGGGCGCAGCATGGAGCGGAGCGACGGACGGGGCAGCGGCTTGCGGTCGGGGAGCGCGGAATCGAGCCGCGCATCCACCCAGGAGCCCTCTTCGGCAAGCGCGGCAAAGGTGCGCAACTGGCCGGTGGTGCGAGAGACTTCCCCCAGCAGGCGCGGCATGGGGAGCGCGGTTTCAAGCTGGGCGCGCTCGGCCAGGGTCTGCTGGAGTGCGTCGAGAGAGTCGGCAATGGCGCGGAGGAGTGCGCCTTTGGTTTTGCCGCTGGTGGCGGCGTAGGCTGGGAAGGCTTCCGCGGCTAGCTTTGCGGCCTGGTTCACTTCTTCCGGGCTGGCGGAGGGGTAGATGGGCGTGAGGAGATCGCCGGTTGAGGGATTCAAGGCCTGGAAGGGCTTGCCGCCGGGTGCGCCACGCTTGGTGCCGAGAAAGGATAGTCCGGTGAGAGGCATTGGTTCGAGCTCCGCGATCAGGTTACAGCAGCGATTGGGTTATCGCGTAAAGGGTGAGGAAGCGACGGCGACAGGCGGGCGGGTGGATTGGGCGAGCTGGAAGGCGGCGCTGGTAGCGGCTAGCTCTTCGCCAACAACTTCCAGACGAGGCGGGCGGACACGGGCGGAGCCGATGCCGGCTTCCTGCTGCACCTGTTTGATGAGCTGGATGAACTTGGGGACGGTATCCATGCGCAGCAGGGGCAGGAACCAGCAGTAGAGGTCGAAAGCTTCTGCGTGGCGGCCGGCGAGGGCCAGGTTGAACAGGTCGACGGACTCGCGCGGGAACGCATTCACAAGCCCGGCGACCCATCCCACGGCCCCAGCGGCGATGCCTTCGACAATGGCATCGTCTACACCGACACAGATCTGGAGGCGGTCGCCGGCAAGGGCGCGGATGGCGCTGACGCGGCGCACGTCCGTGGAGGACTCCTTGACGGCGGCAAGGTTGGGGAACTCCGCGGCCAGCTCGGCGATTTGCTCGGGCAGGTAATCGACGCCGTAAGCGACGGGGTTGTTGTAGAGCATTGCGGGCAGCGGGGTGGCTCTCAGGATTGCGGCGACGTGGGCCTTGTTCTCGCGCCAATCGCCCTTGTAGACGTAGGGCGGGAGAATCATGAGACCGGAGCAGCCGGCGGTTTGCGCGGTCGTGGCAAGCTCGACGGCCTGGGCGGTGGACAGGGCGGAGATGGCGGCCACAACGGGCGCTTTGCCATCGAGTGCGGCGACGACCGTGTTGAGGATCTCGATCTTCTCGGCGGGAGCCAGCGTCGAGGCTTCTGCCAGGGAGCCGAGGCAGATGATGCCGGAGCAGCCGTTTTCAACGAGCCAGCCGGCATGGCGGGCGACAAAAGCGTGATCGACAGCAAGCTGCTCGTCGAACGCGGTGGTCATGGCAGGCATTACGCCGGTGAAATTCATGCTTTCTCCTGATGGTGGGCGAACTGGGAGGTATGCAAGTCCGCGTAGCGGGCCGGCAGGTAGGGAGCGGGCGGAATGGGTGCCTGTTTGGCGCTGAAGGCGCAGGCCAGAAGCTCTGCCGTGGCGAGGGCGGTGGTGATGCCCAGTCCCTCATGGCCGGTGGCCAGCCAGAGCGTGGGGTCGGCGGCTTGGGGGCCCATAAAAGCGGGGCCGATGAGCGGCAGCTTATCTGGGGTGGCCGGGCGGAAGCCGGTCCAGACGCGGACCACATTGAGGGCGGCGAGGGCGGGCATATAGAGCGTTGCGCGCTGCAGCATGGCGGCGAGAAGCGGCTGATCGATGGCGGAATCTTCATTGCCAAACTGGCGCGAGGAGCCGATAAGAATCTGGCCGGACTGGCGGGGCTGGACATTGAAGGCGACCGAGTCGGCAGTGACGGAGTGGGCGCTTTTGAGGTAGGCGAGCTCGACCAGTTGGTGTTGCACAAAGCCGGGGTATCGATCGGTGATGGCGAGGTGGCCTTTGCGCTTTTTTATGGGGATGCCTGGTGTGCAATCCGGTGCTGCCGCGCCCAGGGCGTTGACCAGGCGCGGGGCGCAAAGCCGGGTTCCGTTGTCGAGGGTGGCTTCCCCATGGGCAAGATGGGTTACGGAGCGGCCAATGATCAAGGTTGCTCCCTGGGATTGGGCCTGGCGGGCAAGGTGCAGAGCGACGGTGGGAGGGTATACGACGGCGTCTTCGCTCACCAGCAAAGCGCCGGCGAGGTTGGGACGAAGGGCTGGCTCGAGGTTGGCAACCTGGCGGGCAGTCAGCATGCGGCAGGGAACGCCACGGTCGCAGAGCCAGTGGCGCTTTCGTGAGGCTTCGGCGAGTTCTTCCTCGTCGGTGGCCACCCACAGGGTTCCGGGTGCTTCGAATTCGGTGTCGGGCGGCAGGCTGGGCGCGAGGGCTTGCCAGAGCAGCTGCGAGCGGCGGGTGAGGGCGAATTGCGCATCGGAGTCGTCCATGACAACGATGTGTCCCATGCCGGCTGCGGTAGCTCCGCTGCCCAGAAGATCGCGCTCAACGAGGGCAACTTTCATGCCTTGCTGGGCAAAGGCCAGGGCGCAGGCCGCACCGACGATGCCACCGCCGGCGACGATGACGTCATAGGAAGATGGCGCAGCGGGGCTCATTCCGGCACTCCGAGTCGAAATGGATCGGCGGGGTCGAAGAGCAGGGTGGATTCGGCGGTGATGTAGGCCGAACCGGTGATGGTGGGGATGATTCCGGTTCCGTCCTGGGCCCACTTGAAACTGCCTTCGAAGACGGTGCCGAGGATGCCCTCCTGACGCCAGGGTTGACCTGGGGCCAGGTGTCCGTCGGCGGCGAGGCAGGCCATTTTGGCGCTGGTCCCGGTGCCGCAGGGGGAACGGTCGTAGGCTTTCCCTGGGCAGAGAACGAAGTTGCGGCTGTGGTTGGCGGGTTCGTGCGCAGCGGTGTAAAGCTCGATGTGGTCGATTTCGGCGTCGTTGGTTCCGGTGACTCCGGCTGCGGTGAGGGCCTGGCGAACGGCCCAGGTGAAGGCTGTCAGCGGTTCCACCTGGCGGATGTCGAGGGGGAAGGGGTGGCTGCCGACGAGGAAAAACCAGTTGCCGCCCCAGGCCACATCGCCGGTGACCGGGCCGTAGCCGGGGACGAGGACGGTGACGGCAGCGCGGAGGCGGTAAGCCAGTACGTTGCGGATGGTGACGCGGTTGGGCGAGTGGAGAAGGATATCGACGACGCCGACGGGGGTCTCGAGGCGGTGTTTGCCGGGCTGAATACGGCGCAGGTGGGCCAGGGTCACGGCGAGACCGATCATGCCGTGTCCGCACATGCCCAGGTAGCCGGTGTTGTTGAAAAAGACAACGGCGGCGGCGTGGGATTTGTCTTCAGGCGGCAGCAGGTATGCGCCAACAACGACGTCAGAGCCGCGAGGTTCGCAGAGGATGGCTCGGCGCCAGGCGTCATGACGGGTGCGCAGGTGGTCAAGCCGCTGGGCCACGGAGCCGACGCCGGAGTCCGGCAGCGCAAGCACGCAGCGGGTTGGCTCGCCGGCGGTGTGTGAGTCGACGACTGGGAGGCGGATTGGTAGGTCAGTGTTTGCCATGCGCGTCTGGAACCAGTGTATGCGGGGATTTTCTCCGCCCGGAAAGATGGGGCAGTTATTTCTTTCAGTAATAAATATACAAGATTGCATACATATTTTGGGTCCGGAGGCATTCATCCTTGCAGAAGAGCAAACCATTCCATCGAGGGCCGATTTGAATACCGCAACCGGTTATTTTTCAAGAGGATTGATGTTGCTGATGTTGATTCGGTAATGAACGAGGTACGGTAACCTGCGGGGCGGGTGTTGAAGTGAGTTTCCCGCGCCGATAATCGAATGTGTGGACGCTGCTCGCAATCTCTCGCTGCTGCACGACTACCAGACGTACCTGCGTGTGGAGAAGGGCTTGCGTCCGCTCTCGTGCGAGGCCTACGACAGCGACCTGAAGACATTTGCCGAGTTCATCGAGGAGCGCCACGCGGTTCTGCTGACTGCTTCGCAGCAGGATGTTTCGGCATTTCTGGAGCATCTGCGCAACCACGGCATTGAGAGCAGGTCAGCGGCGCGGAAGCTGAGCTGCCTGCGCGGATTCTACAAGTGGCTGTTGCTCGACCGGCGCATCCATCACGATCCGACAATCAATATTGAGTCCCCCAAGGCGTGGAAGGTGCTGCCGAAGTCGCTGGCTGAGCCGGAGGTGGTGGAGATGCTGGAGCGTGCGGGGTTGGCCGCTTCGCACCCGCAGGCACAGGCGACGGCGCTGCGCGATTCCGCCATTCTGGAGCTGCTTTACGCGGGTGGGCTGCGGGTGTCAGAGGTCACCGGGCTTTCGACGAGCGACCTGGTGATGGATTCCGGGCGAGTGCTGGTGCGCGGCAAGGGAGACAAGGAGCGGATTGTTCCGCTGGGGCGGACCGCGATTGAGGCGCTGGATCTTTATCTGCGCCAGGGTCGGCCGCATTTGGCGCGGATCAGCTCGGCGAGGAAAGGGAGCGCGGTGCGGCAGGACCCGGCGAGACAGGACGCGACGCGCTTGTTTCTGTCGTTGCGCGGAATGCCCTTGACGCGGCAGTGGATTTGGCACCTGGTCAAGATGGCGGACACGAGCGCGAGCCCTCACCGGCTGCGGCACAGTTGTGCTACGCACATGGTGGAGCATGGCGCGGATTTGCGCAGCGTGCAGATGATCCTGGGGCATGCGGATATCTCGACGACGCAGGTTTATACGCATCTGGCGCTGGGGCGCTTGAAAGAAGTACATCGCCTGCATCATCCACGCGCGACGCGGGGGTTGGTGAAGGCCAGTCCGGGGCCGCAACTGGTGCGGGACAATAGGCGCAACAAGTTTGAGGAATCGGAGTGAACGCGGCCTTTGTGACGGCTGCCGTTGCGCCGTCTGGCGCCACAACGCCTGTTGCGGCATCGCTGGGCTCGCTGGTTGAGGAGTATCTGCGGGTGCTGGCGAATGAGCGCGGGGCATCGACGCATACGCTGCGGGCGTATCAGCGGGAACTGCGCGGGTTTGCTGCGTTTCAGGCCGAGCAAAATGGCGACGGGCAGAGTGTGGAAGCGATTGAGCATACGCAGATTCGCGCGTATCTCGGCGTGCTGTTTCAGCGTGGGTTGTCAAAGGCCTCGGCGGCACGGGCGCTGGCGGCGATTCGAAGCTGGTTCAAGTGGCTGGCGCGGGCGGGGTTTGTCACGCAGAATGCGGCATCCTTGGTGTCCACTCCGAAGTTGCCCAAACATTTGCCGCGAGTGCCTTCCATTGAGCGAATGAATCGGGCAATGGACTCGGTGGATGAAGATTCGGCAAGCTGGCCGGCGCGGGACCGGGCGATTCTGGAAGTGCTGTATGGCTGCGGGATTCGAAATGCGGAGCTGGTGGGGCTGAATCTGGAAGATATTTATTGGTCGAACGATGCGGTGCTGGTGCGCGGCAAGGGGCAGAAGGAGCGGCTGGTTCCGCTGGGGGATGCGACTGCGCAGGCGCTGCGGGAGTACATGGCGGAGCGGGAGGCGCGGCTGGCTGCGGCGGGGAAGGGCAAGGGAACTCCGGCTCTGTTTGTGAATCTGCAATTGCGGGGGCTGGGCAAAATTGGCGGGGCTGGCGGCGGACAGGCGCGGCTGACTACTCGGAGCGTGGGGCGGATTGTGAAGCGGATTGCGGTGATGCGGGGGCTGTCGGCGGATGTGCATCCGCACACGCTGCGGCATGCGTTCGGAACGCATCTGCTGGAAGAGGGCGCGGATTTAAGGGCGATTCAGGAGCTGCTGGGGCATGAGCGGCTGTCGACTACACAGCGGTATACGCAGTTGACGACGTCACAGCTGACGCAGGTTTATGATCGGACGCATCCGCGGGCGCGGTGAGGGGGGGCGGAGACTCGATGGCGGGGTGAGCTCCGGTTTGGCGACGGCGCGATGGTTAGCGCGTCAGCGCGCGACTCACCAGTTCCAACGAGTATCCTGCGCCCGATCCGGCGATTCGCGTCTGTTTCACGTTCAACCTGAGATAATTCGTCAGATGCAGACAATCGGCAGAGCCAGAGCAGCAGCGGTTTGCGTGCTTGTAATACTGTTGGCCGCGACAACAGCTTGCAAGAACAGCCGCGCTAAAGTAGCCGAATACGAAGTCCTCTCCGCGTTTATAGATGCCAAATTCGCAAGTCGAAAGGGCGTAGATCCGTTAGAGCCGACCGGTGATGGAGTTACCAGAATTGTGATTCACAACATGACCAAATCCGATGAAGAGGGGATCAACTGTCTTCGAATGGACGGGAATGGACAGCCGATTCCTTGGGCGCAAACTGCAAATTCACTGCAGAGCGAGGCACCCAGTCTCAAACGAGCGACGGTTGATGCTTTTCGAGAAGTGAACGGGCAACAGGCAACCCTTCATCGTTCCTTTCACATTGCCTTTGATTACGAGCTCGTCGATTCAACTCAGCTTGATTCCGTATTCAAGAACGGCAACTGGCCTGCTTATTACAAGCGGTTTCCCGGTTCTCCGGGCATCCTGGGGTTCTCCCGTGTAGGTTTTAATGCCGATGGTACGCAAGCACTCTTCTTTGCGAGCGTTAGTTGTGGCGGACTGTGCGGCGGCGGCGCGTATGTGGTCATGGAGAGGCGAGATGGCCACTGGGTGATCGAAAAAGAGATTGAGGCTTGGATTTCGTGAAATCCGAAAGAACGATAGCGACAATCGTCGATTCATTTGCCGACAGTCGCAGAGACTGCATCTCGTGATAACATTGTTATTACTTGGAGAGCTTATGCTGACAACGATCCGCAGAATGGGGAATTCGCAGGGAGTTTTGATTCCAAAGCCGCTGCTTCAGCAAATTGGGCTTGAGGACAAGGCCGAGATGCGCGTGGAAGGGGATGCTTTGGTCCTGCGGCGTCCAAAGGCCGCGCCGCGTGCGGGATGGGCGGAAGCCAGCATGAGGGTAGCTGCTGCGGGCGACGATGCGCTTGTGCTCCCTGATTTCTCCAATGAAGAAGACGCGGACTTGAAGTGGTAAAGCGCGGTGATGTCTGGCTGGTCAACCTCGACCCGACCGTTGGCAGCGAGATTCAGAAAACCCGTCCCTGCGTAGTAATCTCTCCGCCGGAGATGCACGATTATCTGCGAACGGTGCTGATTGCGCCGATGACAACTGGAAGCCACCCCGCCCCGTATCGAATTACTGTCCGGCATGGCGGCAGAGTTGGGCTGATCCTACTTGATCAGATTCGCGCGGTTGACAAGGTTCGATTGGTAAAGCGATCAGGATCGATTTCTCCGGGTGTTCTCAAGGCGACTTTGACAGCGCTGGGAGAGGTTTTCACGGAGTAGAGCCGCAAAGGTCTCTAGTCCTTTCTGAAAGAATTCCTGGTTCGATTTCAGGCGGAGGCTACCGTCTCACAGCGGCTAAAGCCGAGTCCACTTATTATGGCTTTTCGGCACGACTGAAGTCATGCCCTGATACAAAGCCTTTGACAATCGACTTCCCAATGAGTCTACCCAGTTTGTAAAGTCCGGTCTTGTTTGAAGGCCAAGACGAATAGCGTCCGCTTCAAAGTTGCTAAAAGCTGAGCTTGTTTTTGGGATACCAGGTTAGCTGGATGGTGGTGGTTGTTGTGGTTTGCTGGGTGGCGGGGTAGGTAGGGGTGCCGCTGGGATAGATGGGGGCAATCCAGCGCTCATAGCCGAAGTTGCCGTTGATCTCGAAGTCCTTGCCGATTCGTTTCACGGCCTGGAAATCGATGTCGTTGAGCGTGGTGCCGCCGGGGATGAAGGTCTGGCTTACCTTCTGATTGCGGGCGCTGACCTGAATCCATTCGTTGCCGCCGATGTGGTAGGTGAGCCATGCCTGGCCGCCCTTGCCTTCGCGGCCCATCCAGTCTCCGAAGAGCTGGCCCTTGTTGGTGTAGCCCTGTCGCTGAATGGCTTCCCAGTACATGAAGCGGCCGTTGATCGCGTTGTTGGAGTGGATGCTGTCAGTTGAGATGCCCTCAACACGGAGGTCGAGCTTGGGCGCTCCGGGAAAGTGCGAGAGATAGATGCCGGGGCGGAAGGCGGCGCGGCGCGGTGCGTCGGCGGGGGAAACATCGTCGTGCGCTTCAGAGTCGGTGTAAAGGGTAAGCCAATTGCGGACGAAGGGGAGCCGGTAGGAGAAGTCGAACGCGCCGAAACGCGCGCCGGGGTCCCTGGTCGAGTCCTTGATGGCGTTGGTGACGTTGACCAGGCTGAAGAAACTCCTCAGGAAGGAGTGGAGGTTGATGGGCTCATGCCCTTTCCCTCCCCAGATGACGGTGCGTTCAAAGCCAAGCTCAAGGTTCGGTGTGGGACGAAAGCTCACCTTCTCGACATGAACCCAGGGATCGTTTGGGTAGACATGGCCTTTGAGCGAGCCGACCAGGAATTCATAGCGAAAGGGCCCGGTGATGTAGGAGAGACCGGGCACGTGCAGTGGCTCGACGCGGTTGATGCGGAAGGAGTAGATGTTTTCGGCGTTATTGGAGTAGGCCATGCCGCCGCCCAGGCCAGGTCCGAGCCACTCGTCCTGCTTGCCGATGGAGAACTCATGGTTGAAGTAATGGGCTGAGGCGTAGGCCTCCATGAGCCGGCCATTGGTTGCCGAGGCGATGGGTCCGAACGGGATTGTCGATAGATCTTTGAACGGAGCCGGCACGCAGGAAGTGCCCCCTGGCGCCAGGTAGCAGGCGGGGTTGAAGAGGTAGGTGGTGCCGTCAATGTTGGCGAGTTGCTGGGCCAGTCCGGTGGAGTAGCCGGTGCCGGAGGGAGCTGCCTGAAACTCGCCGCGAGCGTAAATCAGGAAGCGGCCAATGGAGGCATAGCCGCTGGCTCCGGAATAATCGTTGAAGCCATGCTGGTAGGGGCGGGCGTAGTCGTTGACGAAGGTTGAGCCGAGGTGGAAGCTGTCGCGGAGCGGCGTACCGGTGAGGACGCGCTCGACGGAGTAGGTCGACTCGACGCGGGTTTTTGCCTGATGCGCGAGGCAGGGTCCTTGAACGTCGTAATGGAGCTCGTGCTCGAGCGACTCGTAGATGCCCTCAGCTTCTTCAGTTGCCGGGCCGGAGTCGGCATCCTCTATTCGAGCGCCGGCTTCTTCAAGCATGTGGTCAATGCTGGAACGGGTGTAGGGGCGCATGCCGAGGTAGACGGTATCAACGAAACCAAGCGAGTAAAGGCGCCAGACGGCGGGATAGACCCAGCTATCGACCGGAATGTAGGGGGAGTCGAGCTCAGAGGGCGCGCAGACTGGCGCGGGACGACTCGGGTCTCCGGCGACCTGTCCACCCGATGCAGGCGTGACGGGCTGCTCGGCCAGGCACGGCTGTGTGGCGGCCAGCAGCAGTCCCGCCAGGATGGCCGCAGTTGATAGGACGGGGGCTAAGGCCAGGCGACTACTCAAGGTCATTCCCTCACTTTATCATTGGCGGCAATCAAGGGGAGCATCAAAAGTAGTGCAGAGAGAATTACGATCGAGTGCACTTTATACATGAAAATGAACGACTTGTCATACGAATAGGAATCAGGTCAAGCGCTGTGAGTCAGTCCTTGGACTGTCATCCCAAAGCGAAGGTCAACGCGCGACGACGCCGTTCTTTGAGTTCCGGTGTAGGAGTTCCGTGGGACGGAGACCCTTGAGAGCCAGGTATTGCTCCATGTTCTTTAGGGGATCGCCGGGAATTGAGAGCGAGCAGTCGATCAGGGTAGGCCCGCGGCCTTTGCGGGCATAGGTCATGGATTCCGTGGCGACGCGATAGACGGCGACTACGTCATTGCCGTCGACTGTAATGACGGGCAGGTGTTCCGGCTTGAGAAACGGAGCCTGGCTTGAGGGGGGGCTTGAGGAGTAGTTGAGCGAAAGGAAGAGGATAGGCAACCGGTTTTCAGCGGCAACGGTGAGCGCCTTGTGCCAGGCGGGCTGCGCGCTGGATTTTGCGCTGGAGAAGATCAGGGTGATCTGCCGATTATTTTTCTGAGCCAGTGCTGAGCGGATGGCCGCGGAAAGAGTGGGAGCAACGGAGACGGAAGAGTTGATGGCTTTGAGGGCGCCGTCTGGCCAGAGGGTGGGCACGAGGGTGTCGTGCGCCTTGAGGTCGATGGCGGCTCCGGCGACGGCGGCTTCGTGGCCGAGGATGGAGTCGAGAAAGTGGGAGGATTTTGGAACGCGCTGCCTGGGGAGTTCCGCGCGGGATTTTTCGGCGACTGCGCGAGCCTGAGCCATGGCGGCGTAGAGGGCAAGCAACCTGGTGTTAGGGATGAGCGAGAAGCCCTCGCCAGGGGGAGCGGGAATGTTCTTGTTTTTGGTCATGGTTTTGCGGGAGGCCAATGGAGTTGGGATATCCGATTGATGCGATTGTAAACGGGGAGTGGGCAATTGCGGAAAGCCGGGCGGGTATTTGCAAGCGGGTGAGGAGATGCTAGGGTAATCGGTTATGAGCATAAATCGGATATGAGTTCAACCACGGCGGATGTGCTTGGCGAGATCGGGTTGCCGGTTCCGGTGAGCGAACTGGCGGCAAAACAGTGGGACGCGATCATTGTTGGGGCGGGCCACAATGGGCTGGCTTGTGCGGCTTATCTGGCGCGCGCGGGCAAGCGGGTGGTGGTGGTGGAAAGCAGGCAGCGCGTGGGCGGGGCCTGCACCATCGAAGAGCCTTTCCCTGGGGTGCGGATGTCTCCATGCGCGTATCTGGCGGGGCTGCTGCATCCGCTGGTGCTGGAAGAACTGGAACTGCCGCGACGCGGGTATGTGTGGACTCCGGCGGTGAATGGGCTGTTTGTGCCGTTTCTGGATGGGACAAGCATTCAGCTTTGGGACGATGACGACCGCTGCGCGGAAGAGGTGCGAGCACTGGCTCCCGGGGATGTGGAGGGCTGGGGTGCGATGGGCGAGGTGATTCGGCGGCTGCGCGATGCGTTGCGGCCTGCTGGCGCGGGCGATATGTGGATTGGCGAGCCGCCTACGCGCGAGCAGATCGAGGAGCGGCTTGGCAGCGATGAGGAGGCGCGGGCGTGCCTTTTCGAATGGTCGATGGGGGAGTTTGTCGAGAGGTATTTGAAAGATGAGCGGCTTCAGTGCGCTTACCTGGGCCAGGGCGTGATCGGGACCAACGCCAGTCCGTTCGACAAGGGAACGGCGTCGATTCGGTTCCATCATTCGTCTGGTCGGCTGGGTGGCATGGCCGGCATGTGGGGCTATGTTCGCGGCGGCATGGGGATGGTGAGCTTTTACTTTTGCGATGCGGCGCGCGAGGCTGGGGCGACTGTCATTTCAGGCGTGCCGGTGGCGCGGATTGTGCCGGGCGAGGGTATTGAGCTTGAGGGCGGCGAGCGGATTTCGGCGCCAGTGGTGATCTCAAATGCCGACCCGCGACAGACGCTGAAGCTGCTTGGCGAGGATGCGGACGAGGGCTGGGGTGCGCGGGTGGAGCGGGTTCCGATGGTGGGCTGCACGGTGAAGCTGAATGTGCACCTGCGCGAGCTGCCGAATTTCACGGCGCGGCCTGGGGTCAACGAGCCGCATCACTACGGGCAAATCAATGCGCCGCTCACCAGGGACGAGTGGAAGGCCGGTTTTGCGGCTGCGCAGCGTGGAGAGCTGCCGGGGCAATTGTGGTGCGAGCTTTATTTTCAGAGCGCGCATGATCCATCCATAGTGCCGGCGGGTGAGCATACGATGAGCGTGTTTGCGCAGTATGTGCCGCACACCTTTGCGCGGGGAACATGGGATGAACGGCGCGACGAGGTGCGGGCGCTGGCAATGAAGTCGCTGGCGCGGTACTGCTCGAATATTCCCGATGCGGTGATCGATGCACAGGTGCTGGGGCCGCCGGATATCGAGAAAAAAGTAGGGCTGACGGGCGGGCATATTTTTCAAGGCGAGTGTTTGCCGCAGTACATGTGGGCCGACAGGCTCTCGACGCGAACGCCGATGCGGGGCGTTTATCTATGCGGCGCGGCTACGCATCCGGGTGGGAGCGTGATCGGGATCAACGGGCGCAATGCCGCCATGGCGGTGCTGAAGGACATGGGCGAGAAATAGTTGCATCGGTGCGCATAGGGTCTGCTATGCTGCGTCGAACATGGCTTCCTCTCCAGCGCTCAAGCGAGGCATCCGGTTCCGCGACCTTGTGCTGTTTTACGTGGTGGTGGTGCTGAGTGTGCGCTGGACTGCGGCGGCGGCGACAGCCGGCCCGAGCATCCTGATTGTCTGGGTGGCGGCGCTCTTCGGGTTCTTCATCCCACTCGCAGCCTGCGTGATGGAGCTGTCTTCGCGTTACCCCCAGGAGGGTGGAATTTATGTCTGGACGCGGGAGGCTTTCGGGGACTTCTCCGGCTTCCTTTGCGCGTGGCTTTATTGGATGAGCAATCTGCCGTTTTTTGCGGCGGTGCTTTACTTTGGCGCGGCTTCGGCGTTGTTTGCGTTTGGAACGCGGGCACAGGGGATGAACGGGAATCCGCTTTACTACATTGCCTTCGCCGGATTTTGGCTGACGGCGATCACGCTGTTGAATATTCGCGGCGTGGATGTGGGCAAGTGGCTGAACAACATTGGCGCGTTGGGCAGCCTGGGGCCGCTGACCGTGCTGGTGCTGCTGGGCGCGGTGAGTTATTGGCGTTTCGGGCCTGCTGTGCACATTGCGGCGGCGAGCCTGGCGCCGCACTGGTCCGTGGATAATGCGGTCTTCTGGTCGAATGTGTTTTTTGGGTTCAGCGCGCTTGAGGCTGCCTCGGCCATGGGCGACGAGATTCAGAATCCGCGGCGCACCATTCCACTTGCGCTGCTGGTGGCCGGGTTCATTTTGACCATCGGCTATATCGGCGGCACGTTCGCCTTTGTGATGACGGTGCCGGCGCAGGCCGTGGCCGGGCCCGACGGTTTTGTAAACGGTATTCACTTGATGACCAGCCGGCTGGGCATGGGATGGCTGCTTGTTCCCATGGCTTTGCTGGTGGCGCTGAGCGCAGTGGGCAACGCGGCGGCGAACCTGTCTTCCACGGCGCGGCTACCGTTTGTGGTGGGCGTCGATCGCTATCTGCCGCCGGCGTTCGGGTGGATTCATCGAAAGTATCGGACCCCGTGGGTAGCTCTTGCGGTGTATGGACTGGCGGGAGTTGTGGTGGCTCTGCTGGGTCAGGCCGGGACGACGGTGCGCGGGGCCTACGACGTGCTGGTGAGCATGTCGGTGATCTCGCTTTTTCTGCCGTATCTCTTTCTGTTTTCCGCAATGATTCGCATGCAGGGCAGGCCGGCTGGGGCAGGCGTCCGCCGCGTGCCGGGAGGAAAGCCGGTGGCTATTCTGCTGGCATCGATTGGACTGTTCAGCACAGCGGCGACGATCCTGTTGTCGGTGATTCCGGGCGCGGATGAGGCCAACAAGCCGCTGGCAGTGGCCAAGGTGCTGGGGGCGACGTTTGTGCTGGTGGGGTTGGGCGTAGCGGTGTTTCTGGTTGGACGGGTGAAGGGGCGGCGGCTCAGCTAGTCACCGTCTTCCGGCGCCTACGTCGAATAATCGGCGTTGATGTGGATGTACTCGACGGTCAGATCCGTCGTCCAGAAAACACACGAACCCTCGCCCTGGTTGAGTTCAATGCCGATGGAGAACTCCGGCTGCGCGATGTAGTCGTGGGCCGCCTTCTCATCGAATTCCGGGGCGCGGCCGCCGTTGGAGCAAATCTGCAGGTTGCCGAAGCGGATGTCGATGCGGTCGGGGTCGATCTGCGCGCCGGAGTAGCCGATGGCGGCCATGAGTCGGCCCCAGTTGGGATCGTTGCCGGCCCAGGCTGTTTTGACCAGCGGAGAATGCGCAATCGCTTTGGCGACACGCAGTGCGTCGGCGTCGGTTTCCGCGCCGTTGATGTGCAGCTCGACAACGTGGGTGATGCCTTCTCCATCGGCCACCACTTGCCGGGCCAGCGAGGTGCAGACATCGGTGAGCGCTTGAGCGAATTCGCGATTTCCGGGGCCGATGGGTGCGGAACTGGCTCCGGAGGCGAGCAGCAGCACGGTGTCGTTGGTGGAGGTGTCGCCGTCTACCGAGATCCGGTTGAAGCTCAGCTCGATGGCCTCGTTCAGATAGGTTTGCAGGACACCGGGCTCGATGGCCGCATCGGTGAGGATGTAGACCAGCATGGTGGCGTGGGGCACGAGTTGGGGATGAATCATGCCCGATCCCTTGCCCAGGCCGGCGATGCGGACTTCCTGCCGGTATCCGTCGGTGGCTGTGGAGTCAAAACGCGCAAAGGCGGTTTTCTCTACCGTATCGGTGGTAAGGATGGCCTGGGCCACCTGCTGGAAATGGTCGAACTCCGCGCCCAGCGAGGCGGCGAGCATGGGCATCGCGGCGATGAGCTTTTCCGCCGGCAGAGGGACGCCGATGATGCCGGTGGAGGACGGAAAGACTTCCTCCGGTCGGCACCGAAAGACTTCAGCGGCGGCTGCGCAGGTGGCGCGTGCGGCGGCCAGGCCCGGTTTGCCGGCGGCACAGTTGGCGTTGCCGGCGTTGATGGCGACCACGCGGACTAGAGAGCCGGTTGCGCGCAGGTTCTCTTTGTCAACGATCAAAGGAGCGGCCGTAACGCGGTTGGCGGTGAAGGCCGCGGCAGCGTTCGCCGGCGTGTTGGCGACGATGAGGGCGAAGTCGGAGCGGCCGCTGGCTTTGAGACCAGCCTTGGTCGCGCCGAATTGGAAGCCTTTGGGGAGCAGGAATTGGGATGCGTCTGACATGGTGGTTAACCTGTTTAATTTAACAGGTGAGTCGGGGATGCCCTGGAATTGCACCAAAAGTGAACCTGGCTGGGGAAAAAGTTGCATTTCTTTGCCATGTCACGCTGTGAGAACCTAATCTGAATTCATCAATCGTGAAAAGCGGATGGAGGCAAGGATTTGGCGGAAGGGGATGAAAGCGAGCCGATAGAAGAGGCGATCCGGGTTGTACCGGACAATCCAGCTTTCTACAAAGAAATTCTGGACCACATGAGCGATGGCGTTTACTTTGTGGACCAGGAGCGGCGCATCCTCTATTGGAACGATGGGGCGCGGCGGCTGACCGGCTACTCTGCCGATGAGTTGCTTGGCCATCGCTGCCAGGACGATATTCTGTGCCACATTGACGGCGAGGGCAAGCGTCTTTGCCAGGAGGGTTGTCCGCTCACGGCCAGCATTGAGGACGGGGGCATGCACCAGGCCAGCGTTTTTCTTCGCCACAAGCAGGGCCGTCGCGTGCCGGTAAACGTACGAGTCCAGCCGATGAAAGACGCACAAGGCGCAGTGATCGGCGCCATCGAGATATTCAGCGACGACACCGCCCAGAACGAGTCGCGCCGCAAGGCTGAGGCGATGCGGCGGATGGCGTTTGTCGACCATCTGACGCAACTGCCCAACCGGCGCTTTCTGGAGATGTCTGTCAAGACAGCGCACACCGAGTTTACCGTGCATGGCGATCCGTTTGGGCTTTTCGTGATGGACCTGGACGGATTCAAAAACATCAACGACATGCATGGACACGCCTGCGGAGACCGTGCGCTGCGGGAGGTGGGCAAGACGCTGCTCGGCGTACTGCGGCCCACGGACAGCGTGGGGCGATGGGGCGGCGATGAGTTTGTGGCGATTGTGCGCAATGTGAACGCACAGAGCCTGCACAAGCTCGTTCAGCGGTGCTTGACCCTGGTGGGGCAGACGTCAGTTCCGACTTCGGAAGGGCATCGGATTTCGCTTTCCATCTCAGTGGGCGCGGCGCTGGTTGGGTCTGACGAGACGGCCGAGGAACTGATGCAGCGGGCAGACAGGCTCATGTACCAGAGCAAGTCGGCAGGACGCGGGCGCGCCACAATCGAATAGCCTATTTTGATGAAGAGCGGTGGGCCGGCAAAGGTAAATCCAGAATTGCGGACAGAAGCGGAGTATCTTGAGCCTGAGTTTCTCGAACTGCGCGCGGTCAACGTGGCGCGCGGCAATCGCGTGGTGCTGCACGACGTCAACCTGAGCATCCAGACCGGGGAGCATGTGGCGATTCTGGGGCCGAATGGCTGCGGCAAATCGACGCTGATTATGGCGATGAGCTGCCAGGTTTATCCGATAGTGAAGCCGGGGATGCGGGTGCGCATCTTTGGCCGCGAGCGGTGGGACTTGACCCAACTGCGGCAGCACTTTGGCGTGGTCGGTGCGGAGTTGCCGGGTGAGCGAACGGCGGTGACCACCGGCCTGGACGCTGTGACGGCAGGGTTCTTTTCCGCTTCCACGCTGTGGCCGAATCTGCATGTAACGAGGGAAATGCGAGAGCGTTCCTGGGAGGCGCTGGAGCGCATGGAGGCGACTCGGCTGGGCAGGCAACTGGTGGGCGAGATGTCTGCCGGGGAAAAGCGGCGGATTGTGATTGCGCGGGCCCTGGTGCACAGGCCAAAACAGCTGCTGCTGGACGAACCGTCGAATGCGCTGGACCTGGCGGCGCAGCGCGAGTTACGCGAGACCCTGCGCAGGCTGGCGCAGGAGGGAACCGGGCTGGTGCTGGTGACCCACCACCTGGGCGATATTTTGCCGGAGATCGAGCGGGTGATCCTGATGCGCGAGGGGCGGATTGTGGGCGACGGGCCGCGCCAGGAACTGCTGACCGAGGCACGGCTGAGTGAATTGTTGGGGACGCCGGTGCGGATTGGCCGGGATGAGCAGTGGCTGCACAGCTGGTAAAGCGAGGGACAACGCTCCGATTCCCGGCCTTGCCACCGGAATCGTTTTTGCCGCGTCTAAAAGCCAAGAACATTGGCAGAGTAAGGACACCCTGGGGCGGTTGCTGTTAAGGACCCACCCCGGCCAGTTACAATGCTGAGAGCGGGGCCCGGATCAACCGGTGCGCCGGATTCGACAATCTCGTTGCCAGTTGCACGGCGCGTGCAGTCGTGAGGTTCAGGACCGAATGAAGAAGATCGCCATCATTGCATTCCTGTTGGTTGGTTGCGTGGCCGCAGGTCGCGCCCAGGAAAGCCGCCAGGATATCAGCATCAGCGGAACGGCCTTAGTGGAGCCGTTCATTGGCTCACAAACCGATGTTCAAGTGCATTCCAACTATGCGCTGGGCGCTTTGGCCAGCTACCGTTTCATGCTCACGCCTTCAAGTGCTCTCGAAGCCAATTACGGAATGACCTACCAGAACACCATCAAGTTTGTTCTGCCCCAGTTCCCCAACGGGGTGAAAGTGTTGACGCGTACACAGGAGATTTCCGCCGCGTACGTTCGCTCTTTCACCTACAAGAAGTTCAACCCGTTTGTCGAGGCGGGCCCGTCAGCCTTCATCTTCCTGCCCATCCGCAATACGGGCACAACCTCTCTGGACGTCAAGCAGCAGACCGCGGTCGGCGCCATCTACGGTGCAGGCATTGCCTATGAAATCACCCCCAGCTTCGATATTCGCGCCGAATATCGCGGCATGGTCACCAAGGTGCCGAACTTTGGCGACGCCACCTTCTCGACCAATAAGTGGTACAACATCTTCAACCCCGCCGTCGGCGTGGCTTACCACTTCTAGAACCTGCGCTTTCAAGTGCTGGCAGTTCTCAAGCAAAAGAGGGATGGGCAGCCGCCCATCCCTCTTTTGCTGATTCCCGCTCAACGTCCCACCCATTGAAGCCGCAATTCAGATCAGATGCGGGCCTGGTCCAGCTTGACCGCCTCGCGGTAGCGTCCCAGTTCCTTGATCATGGAGCAGTGCGGCCGCAGCGCTTCAATCGCCCTCGTACCTTCCGCGGCGGACGAAATCTGGCAGTCCACATAAAAAATGTATTCCCATGGCTTGCCGTGCACCGGGCGCGACTCGATTTTGGTGAGATTGGTCCCGATGGTCGAAAGCTCGGTCAGTGCTGAGACCAGCGTACCGGGACGATTCTCCACTGAAAATGCCAGGCTGATCTTGTTTGACTGAGGATCGACCTGCGCCTCTCCCGCGCGGCGCACCAGGAAGAACCGGGTAAAGTTCTCCTGATTGTCCTCAATGCCGGACATCAGAATGTGCGCGCCATAGTAGTGCGCGGCGGCCTCGCTGGCAATGGCTGCGGCATGACGGTCGCGCAGTTCAACCAGTTGTTTCACGCTGCCGGCAGTGTCGTAGAAGGCGTAGGACTCCATCCTTGGATGCTCGGCCAGGAAGCGCCGGCACTGCGCCAACGCTACCGGATGCGAGAAAACCCGGTCGATCTGGCCAATGGAGGTTCCGGAGATGGCGATCAGGTTGTGACGGATGCGCAACAGCGTTTCGCGCTCCACAATCACATCGTGCTGCAGCAAAAGGTCGAAGTGTTCTGACACCGACCCGGCGAGCGAGTTTTCAATCGGAATTGCCGCGGCGGCCACCGTTCCAGCAGCTACCGCGGCAAAAGCATCCGCGCTGAGAGAAAACGGAACAATCACCGCGTCTGCGACAAGATTCATCGCGGCTTCGTGGCTGAACGAGCCGGGTTCTCCCTGTATGGCGATCTTCATGCCGTTGTCTTGTTCTCCTGCGAGCGTTATAGGTTTGGCCGATGAATATAACTCTTGAATGGATTGCTTTCTCGCACCATACCACAATTCGATTGCGGTTCTTCGATCTAAAGTGCCGGAGTCTAAGTCAGGAGTCATAAAAGTTAGATGTGCACCCAGATATCAGCAGCTACAAACACCAGAAAAACTGTTGCGATCACGCCGTTCATTGTGAAAAAGGCGGCGTTCAGACGGCGCAGGTCGCGCGGCGAAACCAGCGAGTGTTCATAGCCCAGCAGGCATCCCACCGCGGCCACGCCGACCCAGCCAAAGATGCCGAATTTGAAGAGCAACCCAAACCAGACCATCAGCCCGAGCATGGCCAGGTGCATGCCGCGGGCCATGGCAAAAGCGACCGGGACCCCCACCGCCTGGGGCAGGCTGTGCAGGCCTGCGGAGCGGTCGTGTTCAAAGTCCTGGCAGGCGTAAAGCACGTCAAAGCCGCCAGCCCAAAGCGTAACGGCCAATGTGAGTACAAGAATGCGCGGGTCCAGAGAGCCGCGCACGGCGATCCAAGCGGCCGAAGGAGCCAGGCCCAGCGCCAGCCCCAGTCCCAGGTGCGACCAGCGCGTAAACCGCTTGAGGTAGCTGTACCCAAGCAGCACCACCAGCACCACCGGCGACATGTAAAGCGTTAGCGGATTCAACTGGTCCGCCGCCAAAACAAAAATCAGCGCCGTAACACAGGTGAAGCCGAAGACAAACTGCCGCGACAGCAGTCCTGCCGGGATGGCGCGGGTACGGGTGCGCGGGTTGGCGGCGTCCAGCTCGGCGTCTGCCCAGCGGTTAAAGGCCATGGCACAGGAGCGGGCCGCAATCATCGCAACCAGAATCCACAAAACGATGCGTCCCGCAGGCAGGCCATGAGCCGCCAGCAGCGCCGCAGTCAGCGCAAAGGGCAGCGCAAAGATGGAGTGCTCCCATTTGATCATCTCGAGGGTTGTGCGGGTTTTGGACCAGATACCGGGCATAGGTGCTGGCATTAGTTTACTTGAGGTGATTGGTGCCACCTATTTCCTCGGCGCCGGCATATCGTGGCCGTTTTGATGCAAGACGAGGCTGGTTACCTTGCCGTCAGCGTCTTTGACAAAGTCGATATCGGCATCGATGACCACCGGGAAGAACCTGGTCTCCGACTCAGCGTAGAGAGCGATCTTGCCCTGGCCGGTGGCCTGCGTCATCAGCTGGCCGTTTTCAACGGTCACAACCAGGTCGAAGTTCGGCGCCAGAGTGTAGGTACCGGCATACAGGGCGAGAAGCTTCGCATCCACCGGGAGGGCGGTACGCACCTTCGGATGCCAGTCCGGCCATCCATATTCAGCGGCAATGGAGTGCAGAATCTCGTCGCCCAGCGCCCCGCCGTTGTCCGAGTTGGTCATGACCGCGGCGCCTTCGCCGTTCTTCTCGTAGGCTGCAAAGTTGTTGATGAAGCCCTCGTTCACGCCGCCGTGTGTGAAATATGGGTTGTCCGCCGCGCCACCGATCTGGAGCCCCAGCCCCCAACTGCCCATGCCGGGCGTCAGCATTTGCTTCGTCATGTCGGCGGAGAGGACATGATTCGCTTTGCCATCAAGCGACTTCTCCACCTCAATCGCATAGGTCAGGATGTCTGTCGGCGTGGTCCATAGGCCGGCCGCAGCCAATTCAGGGTAGGTGTGCGCACCGCCTTCCACGGGCTTGCCGTCGCCGCGATAGGGCACAGCCGCGTAAGGCGCAAAGCGACCGGGCAGCGGCTGCTCGTAGGTGCTGTGCGTCATGCCGATGGGCGCAAGCACGGTGTCGTGCAGCAGCTTGGAGAACGGCTCGCCGCTTACGTCGATCACCGCCTGCTGCATGATTGTGAATCCGCCACCCGAATAGTTCCAGCGGGCCATCGGCGCGGTCTCGCTGCGGATGGCCGGCGTGTTGGCCGGCTTCTCTCCGTTGAGCACCTGCACCAGCGTTGGAACTGGCTCTGTGCTCGCGTAGCCAGGGAAACCATGCACAGTCGTCCCGCCGGTATGGGTCAGCAGTTCGCGCAGCGTCACCGGCTTGCCGCCCTGCACCGGGTCCGTGGGCAGCTTCCAGCTCTTCAGCTCAGTATTGATGTCAGCATCGAGCGAGAGCTTGCCCTGCTCCACCAGTTGCAACGCCGCCATGGCCGCTACCGGCTTGCTGATTGACCCCGCCTGGAACATGGTGTCTGCCGTAACCGCCGGGCCGGACACGTGACCCGGGCCGCCCACGCTGGCCACGCCGAAGCCGCGCGCCCACTCAATCTTTCCGTTATGCATCACGGCCACGCTCACGCCCGGCACGTTCAACTGCTTCATGCGGTCGGTCAGTGTTTGGGTCGCCTTCGCGTCCCCCTTCACCATCACCGCGCCCACCAGCCCGTCTTCAACCCTTTGAATGTGCTGGGCAACTTCCGGCGAAACCGTCGGCTCAATGTAAGGTGCGGGCGTAGTTTGCGCCACGGCCAAAGGAGCAACAACACAAGCCAGGGTGAGGCAGGCAAGACGAGCAAGACGATGGGAGACGAGCATTTTTTGGGAGCCCTCCGCGCATCCACAGTACCACGCCAAGCCGCGGAAGCAGGCCCCGCCCCGTCACAACTCGCGCACCGCACCGTGGATTCCACTACCAAAATCCATCCTGAGCGGCGTAGTCCCTTAAAACTCCAGCGAATGCACGACGATTTGCACTTTGCAGCGGCCCCCAGACGCGTTACCCTTGAGGGCAAAGCTAGGAAAACCAGGCTGGCCCGGCCCCTGCACGCCACTCTCCTGGATCGCCCAGGTCCGCGATATCTTCTTTCAACCCCTGTTCTTGCGCAGTCCTTTCAAAAAAACAGTCCTCTGCAATTCAAGGAGAATCGATGCTTTCGTCCAAGCCGATCCGCTGGTTCTGTCTTACCTCTTGGTTATGTTTCTTTTTCCTGCTAGCTTCGCCTCTTGCTTCCCGTGCCCAGGTTCCCACGCCTGCCTCTGTTCTGGGTCACACGCCTGGCGACGACTTTTACCTGGCGGACTACGAAGACACTATCCGCTACTTCCACGCCCTGGCCGCCGCCTCTGACCGCATCAAGATGTTCACGGTCGGCAAGAGCACTGAGGGCAAGGACATTGAAATCGCGGTCATCTCCTCGGCTGAAAACCTTGCCAAGCTGGACGAGACCAAAAAGATAGCCGGCCGCCTGGCGCGTGCCGAAGACCTCACCGACGACCAGGCCAAGGCTCTCGCCAGCAGTTCAAAGGTCATCGTCCACATCGACGGCGGCCTTCACTCGGACGAAGTGGCCGGCACGCAGCACACCATGATCCTGGCCTACAACCTGCTGAGCGCTAAGAACGATTCCCAGATCGACCACATTCTCGACCAGGTCATCCTGGTGCTGTGGCCCACGCTCAATCCAGACGGGCAAGACATGGTGGTCCACTGGTACCGCCAGAATCTTGGCACCCGGTATGAAGTCAGCCCGCTCCCCTGGCTCTATCAGGACTACGTTGGCCACGACAACAATCGCGACGGCTACATGATGAACATGAAGGAAGAGCAGGTGGTCACCAGGACGGGTCTCGAGTACAGTCCGGTCATCTTCTACTGCCAGCATCAGACGGCGCCCTTCCCGGCGCGCATCTGGATTCCGCCTTTCTCCGATCCCATCTCCAGCAACATCAGCCCCTATGTGCGCAGTTGGCTCAACGTGGTGGGCACCAACATGTCCGCTTATCTTGACGCGCATAACATGCCCGGCGCAATCTCCGAGTCGCGCTTCGACAACTGGTATGCCGGCTTCACCGATTGGGCAGGCGTGTTCCGCAACGAGATCAGCTTCTTTACAGAAACCGCACTCTACCGCTACGCCACGCCCCGCTTCTATACCGCCGACGAGTTCCCCAAGAACCAGCAGGACCTGCGCGCCTTGAGTATGTACACAACGCCGTGGGAAGGCGGCTGGTGGCACTTGAAAGACGCGGTCGACTACATGGTGGCCGGTTCCATGTCGGTGCTTGACCTGTCCGCAAAAAATCGTGAGACGCTGCTCTACAACCGCTATCAGGCTGCCCGCGACAACATCGCTCATTACCGCAAGGAGCCCCCGTTTGCTTACGTCATCAGCGACAAGCAGGCCGATACGCCAGAGGCCGGCTTGCTGGCCCAGAAAATGATCGACAACGGCCTCGATGTCTACGCCACCAAAGACGGCTTCAGGGCCAATGGCGTCGCCTATCCGGCCGGCTCGTGGGTCATTCCCATGGATCAGCCCTACTCCGCCATGGCCAAGGAACTGCTGGAGCGCCAGCGCTATCCGGACGAACTCGAAAACGGCACATCGAAGGCCATCGACCTGCCCTATGACGTCACCGGCTGGACGCTCTCGCTACAGATGGGTGTGAGCGTCGATGCCGTCACCGACCCGCTTGCATCCGACCAACGCGCAGCGCTGACGAGGCTCACCTCAGTTGAACTGCCTGCCGCAACCGTAGCCGGCACCGGCACGGTATTTGCTGTCACCCACAAGGCCAATGCGTCCTTCGAGCTGGTCAACGCGGCTCTGGCACAGGGCGGTAGCGTATCTCTGGCCCAGGACCCGGTGAAGACCGCTGAAGGCACTGAGACCGGAGCCTTCCTCATCGGTGGACTCTCTAGCTCCGCGCTCGAAGGCCTGACCAAAAAGTATGCCGTCTCCGCCGTCGGCGTCAGCGCGCCGGCCCACACGCTGCCCCTCAAGAAGGCGCGCATTGGCCTCTATCGCCCCTGGGCTCCGTCGATTGACGAGGGCTGGACACGCTGGGTTCTGGAGAACTACGGTTTTGAGCCCAAGAGCCTCTACAACGCCGACATTCGCTCGGCCAACCTCAAAAGCCGCTACGACATTATCGTGCTACCCGACATGTCGTCCCGGCAGTTGATCAGCGGCTACGGCCCCGGCATTGTGCCTGGACAATATGCCGGCGGCGTTGGTCAGGACGGCATCGATCACCTGCGCGAGTTTGTGCGCGAAGGGGGCACACTTATCGCCCTCAACCACACCGCATCCAGTCTGATTCCTCTCATGTCGCTGCCGGTTGAAAATGTCCTCGATGGACTGCGCAGCGACAAGTTCTTCTGCTCTGGTGCGCTGCTTCGTGTGGAAACAGAGAATGCGGATCAGCCCGCCAACTACGGCGCAGCCGAGTCGCCCATCGTCATGTTCCAGGCGGGTCCGGCCTTCCAAACGCTGCCCGGCTTTCACGGCGCTGTGCTGGCCCGCTATCCCAAACAGGACAACCCGCTGGAGAGCGGCCTGCTGCTGCATCCCGAAGCCATTCAAGGCAAGGCCGCGGCCGTCGAGCTAGCCTATGGCCGTGGACGCGTGGTGCTGTTTGGCTTTAAGCCGCAGTTCCGCGGCGAGTCCCACGCCACCTACAAATACCTCTTTAACGAACTCTATTCGTTCGATCATCCGCCGCTGCCGGCTGAGCTGCCTGCCGCCAAGGCTGCTGCTGAAGCATCGGCGGAAGCCGCGCCCAAGCCCGCAAAGGCCAAGCTGCCCGACCCCGATGACGATGAATTTGTAGAGGAGTAATCCCCAGACATAAACAAAAACGCGCCCAGATCTCTCCATCGAGACCTGGGCGCGGTTGTGTTTCGGTGCGGCAATTATTGAGCTGCGGAAAGCTTCTGGCCTTCCGGGGTCTGGTTGGCAACCTGCAGGTAGTTCTTCACGCTGAACACGCCCGGCACGCCATTGGCGCGAATGTAAGCGACCTCTTTGTCGGACTCGCTATCGACCACGCCATAGAGTTCCACATGCCCGTTTTGCACGGAAATGCGAATCGTCTTGGCTGGATCAATCGCGTACCGGTTGAGCGTTGGAAAGCCATAGACAGCACGCGCCACGGCAATCCGCGTCTGATCGTCCATGATGGAGACGGGATCGACCTCGATCTCGTTGCTGACATCTTTCACGCCCGGATAGGTGCTGACCAGGGCCAGCGCGGAATCCTTGTCCACATCGGTGCGCGCATGGCCGCCGAGTGTAACCATGCCATCCTTGACGCTGAGCGAAATCGCATTGAACGCGTTGCCGTAGCCGACGCGGTCATACGTCAGCTTTTCGCCAAGCTTGGCCTGCAACACGGCATCGGAGACTTCAGGCCCCGCCACCGTGATCATGTTGCGTACGGCGGTCACGCCCTTGGCCTTGTGGACAGCCTTTTCGGCGTCGGCCTTGTACTCATACAAATCAACGGACCCGGAGAGGGTGGCAATCCCGCCGTCCACACTTACCGTCACGTTGCGGAACTGCTTCTTGTTGAGGCGCGCGGCAGCCTCGCTGGCCGCGGGGTTGTCAGATTGAGTTTGTGCGATGGCGCCGGATCCTGAAGCTGCCAGAGAGGTCTGGGGAAGGCTCAGGAGGGCTCCAGCGAGCATGACCGCAAGCAGTGCGGTCCGATCGATGTGCTTCGTCATTGTCATGATTGAAACTCCTCCTTCTTATGTACGGCTGTTACAACCTATCGGATGCGGGAGCCGGGCAAAAGTTTCGGCGCGACTAACCCGCGCTCATATAGACACTGCTCGATTGAAAAAGTTACGAATTCTTATTGGGCCGCATCGGGAGAAGGGAATTCGGATTAGTCGAGCAGGAAACGTAACCCTTTGCCTGTTAGTTGCGTCTATATTAAGCGGTACTGTGTCTAACTTGGCGAACTATCCCCCGGGGTTAGATGCTCTAATACGCCATCCCGACTGCAATCTCAGTGCTACTTGAAGCGCCGCGTCGCCTTCACCACCATGGAAAATACCCCCGATTCATCCCGGGCCACAAGCAGCGAAACGTGCCGGTTGATGGCGACCTCGGCCTGCAGCAACTGCTGCCCGGTCGTATCCACGTTGGTCGCGTAGGTGAGCGTGACGTTTCTGCCCAACTGTTCTTCCACGGTAATACGCGAAGTCGAGTTGCCCAGCGAGCCAATGTAGTTGGGATCCACCTTCACCGACCCCGCGCCAAACAGTTTCTGCACGCGGCTGCTCACGGTCGCGTTCAACGCCCCGCCCAGCAGCGCGTCGGTCGTGGGGTTGGTTACATACTGCTCCTGCTGCTGGGTGTAGAGCCGCTGCTGGTTTTCGGTGCGTCCCAACGCCAGCAGCGCCACCACGTCAGCCTCGGGTAGCGGAGGATCGCTGCGCCATGTAATGGAATTTTTTTGCGGCGTGCCACTGAACCCGAACGTAACGTCGTAGTCCTCCACACGGGCGGTCGCGCTCAGGTCGATGGTGGGCTCAATGCGCACCGGGTTTGAGAAAACAATATCTCCGCGTTGCAGGTCGTAGCGCGTTCCGGCAATCATCGCCGACCCCTCGGTAATGGATACGCGGCCCAGCAGCGAAGGTGAGGCCACCGTGCCCAGCAGGTGCAGGTCAACATTGCCGGCCAGCTTGGCATAAGCGTTCTGGAAGTTCAACTGCGGCGACGAGGCAACGTGCACATCGAGCCGGATGTGGTTGGAAGGCGCATCCGGCGGCGCAATCGCCTGCACACCATTGGCCTGCGCGGCCAGCGCCGCAATATCCAGATCGGGGCTAACCGTGAACCGGGTAATCAACACATTGCCCGAGAGCTGGAGATTGTTCTGCGAACCCTGCAGGTACAAAGTGGTATCGGCCAGCGAACTGACGCCCTCCGGGTAGCGAATGCGCACGGATTTGCCGGTCACCGAGAGGTTGGCGTAGATGCCGCGCTGGTAGGCCAGATACCCGCCCACGCTCAACAGCCCGCCGCCGCTCATCGCGGTCAGCGACTTCACCTCCAGCCGGTCCTGGTTGAACTCCAGCGTCCCATGCAGTTGGCTCAATCCGTTGGGCACGTCCTCCAGCGACAGGGAACCGTTCTGAAAATCCACCCGGCCCCTGAGCCCCGGATCGCTTAACGTGCCGTGCGCCTCCACCTGGAAGGTGGTAGTGCCATCGGCTGTCAGGTCCGGGTCAAGAGTCTCCGCGAGCCTCAGGTTGATTGAGCCGCTGGCGGCAAGATTGAGCTGCTGCTTGCCTTTCAGCTCCAGGCTGCCCTGGGCGTGCAGATCGGTATCCTCGCCGGTCACATGCAGCGGGTCAAGGCTTACAAAGCCATTGGCCAGCGTGGCGTGGAAGCCCCCTGGGCTGGCCAGGTGGACGCCCGCCACCGTCACCGCCAACTGCTGCAACTGGGCCTCGCCGTGCATCTCCAGCGGGTGCGCCAGGGGGCCCTCTACCGCGATCGTTCCAGCCAGCGCCGACTCGCCGGTCAGCCCCGGAACGTGCGCGGTCTTTAGAATCCCGGCAATATTCAGATGGGAAAAAGCCAGCCTGGCCTTGGTGGGAAAATCCCCGCTCAGCGCGGTCTCGCCGTTCAGGTCGAGTTGCGCGCCGTCATAGTGCGTTGTGGCGTCGTATGTGGCTGTCCGGTTGGTGGAGTGCGCGGTAAACACCACCGACCCCAGGGACTCGCCGCCCAGCTCAAGGCCGCTGAGCGTGGCGTGCGCCTCCAACTGCGGATCGTCAAACGTCCCCGAGCCGCTGACGGAAAAGCCCAGTTTCCCCGCGGCATTCAGTTGCTGGCTGCGCAGCCGCTCAATCTTCGCGATATCGATCCCAGCCCCGGTTGCGCTTCCCTGAAAGCGGTGGGATTTGAGCTGATAGCTGCCCGACCCGGAGACGCTGCCGCCCGGAGCGGAGCCGGTGAACGAAGCGAACTTGATGAGATCTCCGTTCAGCGAACCCTGGGCCCGCAGTTTGCTCACCGGTTCGCCATAGACGTTGCCGTTATCCAGTTCCGCCCAGCCAGAGCCGTCCAGCGCGTGAAGCTGCCCATTGGCCTGCACCTGCGCATCCAAAGTGCCGGTGAGGGGCAGATTCTGGCCAATCAGCGGCAACAGATCGTCCAGCCCCACCCCTTTTGCTCCGAGGTGCGCGCGCAAAACAGAATTCCCGTTGAACTCCGGCACTGCCTGGTGAGCGCCCGATGGCGAAGCATCCAGCGTGCCATCCAAGGCAATCTCCGCCTTGCCGCGCACCAACAGGCCCTTTTGAATCACAATTCGTTCGGCCGTGTAACTGCCCGCAGCCTCCACTGAATCCCACTGCACCGGTTTCAGCTCGTCTGCGGCGGTTTGTCCCGGGGAGTTTCCAAGGGAAGCCTTGCCTGCCGATGCCGGAATCATTTCGATGGCCAGTTGCATCGCTTTGCCTGTCCCGGCAATATGCGGATCCAACAGGGAACCCGTCCACGAGCCGTGAATCTCGCCTTGTCCGTGCAGCGCAACGGGCAGCGCCGCGGTTCCGCTCTTGCCGTTGCGTGTCAGGCCCAGGTCGCGCAGCACCGTGTCGAACTCGCCCAGATCGCGCGAGACGAAATCGACCGTCATCCCCGATGGGCTGGTCAGCGGATAAGCGCCCAGCCGACCCTGCGCCTTGATCTGGCTGGCGGGCGTGTTCAGCTCCAGCCGGCGCAGATCTACCGCGCCGTTCGCCTGCGTATAAGTTGCATCCAGCGCGCCTGCTGTCGGCACCTCTCCGCTCACGCTCTGCGCCGAGGGAGTCAGATTAAAAGCCGAAGTCACCACCAGGGTCTGCTGGTCGCCCTTGACCCAGTTTGCGGTCGCCAGTCCGTTCAATCGCATATCCAGACCGAGCCGCTGAAAAGGCGGCTGGCCCACCAGGTCGAGCACCGCGTCCAGCGTCACGCCTGAGAGCTGAGCCGTCACCTTGCCATTTACCGGAATGTTGATCACATCCGGGTTGGGTTGGACATGGCGCGGCTTTGGTGTGGCCCCCTGACCGCGCGCACCAATCATCTCCGGCCGCTCCCCGATAGACGAGCCGGGAGGGTTTGGCAGCCATGAATTCAATTCCACGTCGCCTGAAAGCTGGCCGCCCTGCGGCAGCCGCGCGACAATCCTGCCGATCAGCAACTGCCTGGGGTCCGCGTGCACGTGTGCGTCCAGCAGCACTCCCGTAGCGTTCACTCCAGTGCCGACGTAGGCCGTGTTCACTGAGTGGATATCGCCGTCCGCGCGAAACTCTCCGCCCTCGCCAGCCGCGTTCAAGTCAAGATGCGCAATGCCCTGCGGAGTGAACGGATACCCCAGAACCGGGTCCATCAGCCGCAGGTCGAGCTCCCCGGTGACGTGCGCCTGCCAGTCGGCCTGCGAGAAGTTCTTCAGCATCCCGGTCACTTCGATCGTATGGCTCTCCCCCTCGTGCTTCTTGCCGCCGGCAAAGCTGGATTTCCTATCGCTGGGAAAGGTCGAAGTCAACCGCAGCGAGCGCAAATAAGCCGCGTTCCGGGTAAGGTCCAGCGTAGCCTCCACCGCGCCCAGCACCGGCTTCGCCTTGCCCCGAACAATGCTCAAGCCGGTCGCGCCTGTTTGCAGGTGATAGGTCTCCGGCTCCGCGCCATTGGGCGGAACGTAGCCCAGCACTACCGAGACGTTGCGCGCATCCAGATCCAACAGCTCAAAGCGATTCTGGAAGTCGAAGCTTGCCGCGCGATTCTCGTAGTCCAGCACACCCTGCCGCACCAGCACATGCCCCGCCTGAAGGTTGAACAGCGTGTCCAGAATCGGCTTGCCCGGCGCTCGCGGTTTGCGCGGCTCGGGCAGATTGGTTGACCCGTCCGGATAGACGATCAGGTGCAGCGATGGCTTATCGATCTCGAGCCCGCGCAGCAGCACCTTTGGGCTCCACAAACCCAGGATGCTGAACCGCACACTCAGCCTCTCAACCTTCGCCGCAGGCTCTTCGCCGGCAGCCTCATGGCCATGAATCACCACGCCGCCCGCATCCGCCTCAAGGTTCAGCAGCCGCCAATGGAAGGTCGCAATCTCCACGCGTCCGCCGGTGGCCTGCTCCATCCAGGTCACCATCCACAGGCGCACCAGGTTCTCGGTTGCCGCGGAGCTTGCCCAGATATAAAACGCCAATGGCGCGACAATTGCCACAAACACAATGCACGCGGCCAGGAACGCAAAACGGCGCAAACGGGATCGCCTGGGCGGCGTTCCGGCTGAGGGCGTCTCTGCTTGAGGCGTCTCGGCGGCATCGGGAAGCGTGATCTCGGGCTCGCTCATTGGCTTTCTTTTTCGCCTCCGGGCTTGGCGCCGTTTGCCGCGCCGGGTTCTGCCGCCGGCCTGGCCGAGGGTGCAGTTGCTGACTTGGCCGCAGGCGCTTCCAGCACCGGATCAAGCACTTCAATATCGCCTTGTTTGCGCAGGTTGCTCAGCCAGTCGTCGAACAGTGCGTTCACTTGCTCTTGCAGCAGGATCTCCTGAATTCGCTTGGACACCTTGTCCAGCGGCGGAGTTGCTTCTCCCTTGGCGTATTGAGGCAGCAGCGTGTCTTTGTAATACGCCTCAATCTCCGCTGGCGAGATGCTGATTCCCTGGCGAAAGCGCTGCTCAATGAAGCGCAGAATCTCAAGCCGATAGCGCAGGTAGACTTCCACACGCTGCTGCGTAAGGCCGTGCGCATCCAGAAACGCCTTCCACCCCGCGTCGGTGGCGCAGTTGGCGCGAACGCATGCCGGAATCTCCTTGCGAATCTCCGCCAGGCGCGCATCTACCTCAGTCTGCGGCGGTGCTGCTGACTCGACGTCCTCCTGGTGAATCTGCTGCTGGATCAGCGCTCGCGCAATCAGCTGTTCCAGAGCCGCGCCACGCGTAAGCTTGGCCAGTCCGCCGCGGTTAGGGTCGAGAACCGACAGCCGCATCTCGTCGTCAATATCGCTGGCCAGAATCGCCTGGTTGTTGACGACCGCAACCACCCGATCGAGCACTACTCGATCCGCGACTGCCGGCGCGGGCGGCGCGGTTTGTCCGTACACCTTCATCGGTCCCGCCGCGGCCATGCAGAGCAAAAAAGTCCACACGAAGGCACGCTTTTGCGCTCTGCGTGAGCATGGGAAATTAAGCCGAATTGGGCGCTTTGCACGCATCAAAAAGTCTGCCCCAGGCTGAAGAAGAAGTTGAAATGTCCGGCCTCGCCGACCTTAGGCAGTGCATTCTGGTCGGAGTAGTTAAAGATCACCGGATAGATAGGCGTATTGAGGTTGTAGCTGAAATCCAGCCGAATCGGTCCAGCCGGCGTATGGTAGCGCAGGCCCAGACCGAGCGCATGCGAAAAATAGTTGGAACTGCACGATCCCTGCCAGCCTGTTGAGGTCACCGGTCCAGGTGGGGGCTTATCCGGATTGGTTGGCTTGGTGATGTTTTCGCACGCCGATCGATTCGGCTGCCGGACGCGCAGCATGCTCGGCCAGGCATCTGACGCGTTGGCGAAGATGTTGCCCATGTCGTGGAACAGGACAAAGCTCAATGCGTCTCCAAAAAATGGCAGTGTCGGCGCAGGCAGCCGCAACTCCGTGCTATTGCTCAAAGCGCCCGCGCCCCCAATTGGGTAGCCGGTCTCCGGATCGCGCGGCCCAGCCGCATTCTCGCCAAACCCGCGCAGGGAAGTGGTGCCGCCCGCATAAAGCCGCTCCGGCAGCGGAATCAGTTCGCTGCTACCTGAGCCAAACGCCCGCTCCTGCCCATAGCGCGTATTCCTCGCCAGCACAAAACGGTTCTTGTCAAAGCTCCAGTAACTTGAATTCGACACATCCAGCCGATTGAACTCGGCTTCGGCGCCGAATGTCTTGTTGGATAAAAACTCCTGAAAGCTGGTGTAGGTGCCGCGATGCGCATCCAGTGCCGAGTCGCGCGTATCGCGAATCCATGTCAGCGCCGGGCCGCCCACGCGCACCGCTGTTGCCAGCAGCGAAATCTCGCCGGGCGCCACCTGCAGGCTGTCCGCTTCAACCTTCACGCGGCGAAAGTTGAACTCGTAGACCAGAGTGTTGAACCTGGAAAAAACTCCCCGCGCCGCGTCGAAATGCTCCGTCCAGCGCATGCTTGCCTCCAGCCTCGACGACACATAGGTCGTCACATCCAGGCTGTTGGCGTAGCCGCCGGAAAGATTCAAGGCGAAGTTCTTGTTGCCTTCAAAATGCGGAACCTGGTAGAGCAGATCGATCTTCTGTTCGAGCAGGCCGTATGTGCCCTGCAGCGATGCCGACTGTTCGCGGCCAAACAGGTTGTTGCGCGTCACGTCAATCAGAATTCGCGGGCTCACGCCGGTCTTGCCCTGCGGGTTGCACTTCTGCCCGCTGGCAATAATGCCGCCGCAGTTATATTGCGGCTGCCCGGTCTGCGCCTCAAACCCGCCGCCATAGGTCAAGACCCAGCGCCGCGCTTCGGTGGTGTGCAGCAGAATCGTCTTCTGGCTGTCGCCGCCGTTGGGGTTTTCTACCGCCGTGTCCACTTCATTGAACAGCGCAAACTCGTAAAGATTGCGCTGCGTATCCGCCAACGCCGTCTGATCCAGTGGATCGCCCGCATGCACCGTGATGGCCCGGGCCACCGTTTGCGGACGCGTGTAATGCAGCCCGGTCACCAGCACTTTGCGCACAAAAACCTGCTGCCCTTCCGTCACGTGGAAGGTCACATTCACGTGTGTCGCATCGCTCGGATCGACCTGCTGGCTTACGGCCACCTGCGGATGCTCAAACCCCCGGCTCAAGTAGCTGGTCGCCAGCGCATCCCGGTCCCCGGCCAGATTCTGAGGCGAAAGCAACTGACCCGCCGCCGTGTTCAGCAGGGGAGTCAGCTTCGCCGCGCTCACCTGGTCGTTGCCCTCGATCGTCACACTGCCCACCCGCAACTGCGAGCCTTCGTCAATGTGGTAAGTCACCGTCAGCGGAGCGGTCACGTTGGCCGATGACGCCGAATTCTCCAGCGCCTTCTTCGGCCGTCCCGCCGCATCCACCGTGCTGTTATCGGCCGCAACCGTCTCCGGTGTACTGGTTGCCGGCGTTACCTTCACCTTCGAAAATCCGTTGTTCTGGTAGACGGCCTCAATCGCGCTCACGTCTGCCGATACCAGTGCCTGGCTATACGCGCCGTGGCGGTCGGTACTATCCGCCGCATGCACGCTGAGCAGTTCCTTCAGAGTTTCCGAGTCAAAATAGTGGTTGCCCGCCACTGCAACTTTCTCCACGCGGCGGCGCGGCCCCAGGTTCAAGCTGAATACAATCTCCACCTGCCCCGTGCTTCCCACCGCATTTGCCCCGGTATTCTCCCCAACCCCGGCCGCTGCTCCGCTGGATTGGTCGCGATGATCGACCTTCACGTCGAAGTAGCCCAGCCGCTGATAATAGTCGCGCAGGCGACGGTTTCCCTCGTTCAGCAGGTCCTCATCCACCGTACCTTCTTCGTAGATGGGGATCAGGCGCCGAATGGCCGACTGGCCAAGACTTGCGCCCTGCACCAGCACCTTCACCCGCGGCCCCTGGTTGGCGGTAAAGCTGAAGTTGGTGCGCTTGGTCGCCGCATCGTACTGCTCCGACTCCACCTTGATCTCAGCTTCCAGCCGTTCCAGGTTGCGATAATGCTTCAGAACCCCCGCCAGCGCGCGATTGGCCACGTCATGGTCCATCAGCGCTCCGGTCCTCAAGTGGGCATAGTGGCGAAACTCGTCCACGCTCAACCCCGCGTCCCCCGTAACCTTCACCGTCCCAATGCGCGCATGCGGTCCGCTCACCACATGAAAGGCAATGTCCACCAGTTGCTCTGCCGGGGTCGGCGTAACCACGTAGGTAATCTTCGGCTCGTGAAAACCGTTATCCGCCAGCAGGCTGCGCATCTCGTCCTGCGCATGGCTCAATTTTGAGGCGGTAAATCGCGTGCCGGCATTCAACTGGCCGGCGCGGTTGAGCTGGGTATTCATGGTGCCCCCGGTCGCCCCCTCCACGCTGACCGTGCCAATAAATGCGCGGGGCGTGCCGCTGAACACCAGGGCCACGCCATCGTCCAGCGCCGAAGCCATCACCTCGACGGTCTCAAACAGCCCGGTCGCAAACACCTGACGCAGGCTCTTCTCCAGGTTCTCAGCGCTCAGCGGTGCGCCGACCGCCTGCCAAAGGTGGCTGGGCAGCGGCTCCAGGCGCGCCGCGTCCACACCCTCAAACGAAATGCGCTTCACTGTGCGCCCCTGCCACAGGCTCATCGCATCCGCCTCACTCGTCGCCAGCGCATGCTCGGTTTGATGTTCCTGCGGAGCTGCCAGCGCGATCGGCTCCGCAATGGCCGCCGCGCCCGGTTCCGCGGTCGGCGCAGGGCTAACCTCCGCAGGAGCCGTAGCCTGCCCCCAACCTTCCGCGCCCCAGCCCACAACCAGCAGCAAAGCCACCAGCGGAAACCGGGACCGGCACAATCCGGCCCACGGCCCTCCGAAGCCCGGGATGTGGCGCCCGATGCTCCGATCTTTCCGGCAAACCCTTGACGGCTTCGTCCCCAAAATCACCTATCTCCAGAAAAACTATAAGGATCCAAGCCCAATCCTGCACGTATCGGCCGCCCATCCATCCCGGCCCAAAAACAACCCGACCCCTGCCCGAACGCCGCGTTTTCTCCCCGGCCGCCCGGCTCCCCTTATACTAACGAGGAAACCTGCCCCGCGCAGCAACCCTCCCGTTGCCGTGCCGGAGCCAAGGAAACAAATGCCCCAGTCGAGAATACCCGCGCATTCTCCCCAGTCACAGTCCCTTCCGCTCGACGGGGCCCTTGCCGCGCCCATCCCCGCTGAAACTCCATCGCCCCACCCGACTCCGCCTCTTCCCCTTGAGGACACCGTGCTCGCCCGAGCCCAGGCCGGCGATCACCTGGCTTTTGCCCAGATCTACTCTTTGCACAAAAGACGCATCTACTCCTTATGCCTGCGCATGGTGGGAAACATCGCCGAAGCTGAAGACCTGACTCAGGAGGCATTCCTTCAGCTCCATCGCAAAATTGCAACCTTCCGCGGCGACTCGGCATTCTCCACCTGGCTGCACCGCCTGGCTGTCAATGTAGTTTTGATGCAATTGCGCAAAAAGGGGCTTTCGCTCATTTCCCTCGACGAGGCCATGGAACCGGCTCCCGAAGAGCGCCCCGGACGCAGCTTTGGCGCGCCCGACCTCGCACTCTCCGGCTCCATTGACCGCATGGCCCTGCAGAAAGCCATTGACGACCTGCCCGCCGGATACCGGCTTATCTTTGTTCTGCACGACATAGAAGGCTACGAACACAACGAGATTGCCGCCATGCTTGAATGCTCCATTGGCAATAGCAAGTCCCAGTTACACAAGGCGCGACTCAAACTGCGGTCCGCGTTGCGCATGCATCCACAAGAGGAGGGCCGGCGATGAGGGAGTTGGAAAACAAGTTGAGCTGCGCGGCCTTCCAGGCCCAGTTGCCAGACCTCATCGGCTCCGGCGAAGACCTCGCCCACCACCCCCACCTCAAGGACTGCGAGCTCTGCCGCGCCCTGCTCGCCGACCTTGAAACCATCGCCGAAGCCGCCCGGCAGCTCTTTCCCATTGAAGAGCCCCCCGACAAGCTCTGGGAGCAGATCGAATCGAAAATCAAGAGCGAACAGGCCGCCGCGAAGTCGGATTGAGCCCAAGAGTCCCTTGACCCGCCAGACAGTATTCCGGGAAAAGTTCCCGACCCCGGGCGCACTCGCTCACCTCTACGAGCGTTTGGCCGATACAACCTTCAATGGACAGTGTGTCTTGCGTTGAAACAAGTGTTGCCGGCCTGATCTGCTGCGCGCTGCGCGCTCCCTTTTGGATTGCGGTGCTGCTCTCTGCCCTGACCAGGGTCATTGTCCCGGTCATCCCGTCCGCCCACCGGCTGGACTGGTCCGGGATTGGGAACCGGGCCCGGGCTGGGATCGTATCAGGGATGGTATCAGGGACCGTATCAAACGGAGCAGCGCGAACCATCTCAACCAGAGTGAAATTGCCAGAAAGCGAAGATTGTTGAAACTTTTCAAAGCCTGCGTGGTCTAATGAAGGAAAGTTGATACGAGGACACTCAATGCAAAACCAGCCAACTACCCCGCCGCCCGACAAGAGCAAGCTCGCAAACAGCCCCGCGGGGGTGCGCAGAATTCCGCTGCTTCCGGTGCGCGACACCGTCCTGTTTCCCCATGCCGTGCTGCCTTTGACCGTGGGTCGGGAGAGTTCGATCCAGCTTATCGAGTCGCTGGGCGAAGAGCGCACCATCATTGTGGCGGCCCAGTTGGATGCCCGTCTCGATGCGCCCAAGCCTGAAGACATGCATACTGTTGGCACCCTGGCCACGGTCCACAAGGTTGTGCGCATGCCCAACCAGAGCCGCTTCGTCTTTACTGAAGGCGTCGAGCGCGTCCGGGTCCTGCGCTACACTCAGACCGAGCCCTATCTCATCGCCGAAGTTGAGACGCTTCAGGATCTTGCGCCCGAAGCCAGTTCCAGTGTGGAAGCCCTGGTGCGGAACGTGATTTCCCAGTTCCAGCAGATTGTGGCCGAGTCGCAGACCCTTTCCGACGAGTTGCGCACCATCGCCGCCAACATCGAAGAGCCCAGCCGCCTGGTCGATTTTGTCGCCTCTTCGCTGCCCTTTCTCACCACCGACGACAAGCAGCAGTTGCTTGAGACCGCCAGCATCGCCGACCGGCTCGAATTCCTCAACAAGCACCTGGCCAAAGAACTGGAAGTCCAGCAGTTGCGCACCAAGATTCAGTCCGAGGTCCAGGACCAGGTGCAGCAGTCGCAGCGCGACTACTACCTCCGCGAGCAGATGAAGGCCATCCAGAAGGAGCTGGGCGAGCAGGACGAGGGCCAGCGCGAGGTCGACGACCTGCGCAAGAAAATCGACGACGCCAACATGCCGGAAGACGTCAAGAAGGAGGCTCTCAAGGAGCTCTCCCGTCTTTCCCGCATGTCTCCCATGGCCGCCGACTACTCGCTTACCCGCAACTACATCGAGTGGCTCGCCGTGCTGCCCTGGAGCAAGAGTTCCGGCGAAAAAATCGACATCACCAAGGCCAAGGAGATTCTGGACGAGGACCACTACGAGCTCAAAAAGGTCAAGGACCGCATCCTGGACTACCTCAGCGTGCTCGAACTGAAGCCGGACATGAAGGGACCGATTCTTTGCTTTGTCGGACCTCCGGGCGTGGGCAAAACCTCGCTCGGCCGGTCGATCGCCCGTTCGCTCGGCCGCAAATTCCAGCGCATCTCCCTCGGCGGCATGCACGACGAGGCGGAGATTCGCGGCCATCGCCGTACTTATATTGGAGCTTTGCCGGGGCAAATTATTCAAAGCATACGGCGGGCCGACTGCAACGACCCGGTCATCATGCTCGACGAGATCGACAAGCTGGGCCGCGACTTTCGTGGCGATCCTGCCTCGGCACTGCTCGAAACGCTTGACCCGGAGCAGAACAACTCGTTCCGTGACAACTACCTCGATGTGCAGTTCGATCTGTCCAAGGTGCTCTTCATCTGCACCGCCAACCAGCTTGACACTGTGCCTCCGCCATTGCTCGACCGGATGGAGCTGATCTTCCTCCAGGGCTACAGCGAGGAGGAAAAGGTTCACATCGCCAACCGCTATCTGATTCCGCGCCAGGTCAAGGAAAACGGAATCACCACCGACCAGATCGAGTTCCCCGAAGACGCGGTTCGCTGGGTGGTTCGCCACTACACCCGCGAGGCCGGCGTGCGCAAGCTGGAGCAGGTGCTGGGCACTGTCTGCCGCAAGCAGGCACGCCGCGTTGTCGAAGGCAAGACCGACAAGCTCATCGTTACCCGCGAGGTCCTCAAGGAATTCCTCGGCGGCATCCAGGTGCGCGTGGAAACCGAAGTCTCCGAGCGGGTCAAGCGCCCCGGTGTGGCCGTCGGCCTCGCCTGGACACCCGCGGGGGGAGACATCCTCTTCATCGAGGCCAACAAGATGAAAGGCAAGGGCGGCTTCACGATGACCGGCCAGATCGGCGAGGTCATGCAGGAGTCCATGCAGGCCGCGCTCACCTGGGTCCGTTCCAACGCCGCATCGCTTGGCCTGGCTGAGGACTTCACGCGGGAGATCGACCTGCACATCCATGTGCCGGCCGGCGCCATCCCCAAAGACGGCCCCTCCGCCGGAGTCACCATGGCCACCGTGCTCGCATCGCTGTTAACCGACATTCCGGTGCGCCCGCTGACGGCCATGACCGGCGAGATTACGCTCAGCGGCAATGTGCTGCCGGTGGGCGGAATCAAAGAGAAGTTCCTGGCCGCGCGCCGGGCCGGAGTGACAACCATCATCCTGCCTGCCGACAACCGCCAGGATGTGGAAGAAGACCTGACCCCGGAACTGACCGAAGGCGTGGCCATCCACTACGCCAAACGCATCGAAGACGTGCTGGCGGTGGCTCTGCCGCTGTTGAACGCGCGTCCCGACACCAAGCCCGCCGAGCCGGGACTGGTAGTCGGCGTGGTGGCCTGAGCAGCTAACCATCTCCACCCTCCCAGCAAAGGCCGGCGAACCTGCCGGCCTTTGCTGCGTGAGCCGCGTTCCCCATTTCATCCCGCCAAGTGATTTAACTCACATATCCTTGCTTCCGCACTGAAGTAACCCACCGCGCTGCCGATAAAGTCTAAGAATCCATTGCGCACAGGCGCGAGAAGTGGTGACCATGGCAACCTCACAAGTGACTCCGCACCAGATTGTTCCGCTCCACCTTTCTGGAAACACAACCGAGCAACAGAATCGTCTGTTGCAGGAGTATCTGGGTGATGCCGTTCAGGAAGCTTATCGGACAGCGATTGAGCAACTGGACCAGCAGAGCGCCCAGACGGTCCTCGACATGAACCGCAGGCTCAAGTCCGAGGTGGCCGAGCGCGTGGTCGAAATCATTCAGCGCCATACGGTCAGCAACAAATTCAAAGACGAAGAGGTCGGCTCGAATCGAGTCTACCCGCCGACCTACCGGGTGCGGCCCGTCGAGGCCCAGGTTACCGAATTGCGCAAGCTCTTTCCAGGTCTCGGCGCTTGTCAGGAGAAGCTATCCCGCAAGCCGCTGCCCCTCGGCGCAGAGGCGTGGTTCGCGATCCCCCGCTGGCAGGCCCTCGCCCCCACCTACAACGAAGCGGTCGATAGGATGATTGCGGTTCTGTCGACCCGGCGCAAGTTCTCCAACCGCCTCATCGGCAAGCTCAACGACAAATTCCTTCGCCAAAGCGAGCGCTCCAAGCTGGCAGAAAAGATTCTCGGCGAGCAGCAGCAGGGAAGTGACATCCTGGTCATCGGCGCACAGGCGGGCATGCTGCACCGCGGCTCCTCGGCCCGCCGAACCCGCGTCGCCATGGCCGGCAATGAGTTTGGCCTCGGCGTCTTCGCCATCGGCTGCATCCTGCTCACCCATCCTGAGCGCCTCTCCACCGGCGACACACTCATGATCGACTGCAGCGGCGACGAATACTCCGTGCGCGGCGACTACACCTTCGACCGCGTCCCCCTCTTCGACTACGACATGGCCGGCATCGAGTTCAGCATCTTCTATGAAGACCGCGCCCGCAATCTTTGGGGCACCCCAACTGGCTTCCTCTACAAGATGGTTTAGACCATATTTAACCCCAAATTCGGGTGCACCCGGTCTCCAATTTGAGACCGGGGATTTACCAAACCGGGGCCGCGAAACCGTCGCCTGCCGCGTCTAACCGGCAGGCGGTATTCTTTTAATCGTGATCCAGGTACAAGTCCTCAGCTTCGGAGTTCTGAAAGACCGCTTCGGCGCAGCCACCACGGTCGACCTCCCCGACGGCGCGACGGTTGCCAGGCTGCTCGACCACCTGCGCGCGCAAGCCTCCGCGCCCGCCCTGCAGGGCATCGCCGTCAGCGTCAATGCCGAATACGCCACAGCCTCGCACGTCCTGGCCAATGGCGATGAGGTCGGCCTTCTGCCCCCCGTCTCCGGCGGGTGCCAGTCTGTCACCGCGCTCACCCGCGAACCCATCGATGCCGACCGCCTTGTAGCCGCAGCCAAACACGGCGAAGACGGCGCAGTTGTCGTCTTCGACGGCATCGTCCGCAACAATACGCGCGGCCGCCAAACCCTCTACCTCGACTACGAAGCCTACGAAGGGATGGCCGAAAAGCAGATTCGCGAACTGGCCGCCGAAGCCTGTGCGAAGTTCGCCGTCCGTCACGTCGCCATCGTCCACCGCCTCGGCCGCCTCCAGATTGGTGAGACCAGCGTGCTCATCGTCGTCGCCTCCGCCCACCGGGCTGCTGCTTACGAGGCCAGCCGCTGGCTCATCGATACCCTCAAAAAAACCGTTCCCATCTGGAAAAAGGAAACCTTCGCCGACGGCGCGGTCTGGGCCGATGGCGAACCGTTTCCCATCCAGTTGTCTATCCAGCCGGAGGCCAAAAATGCCAATTAGGCTTCCCGGAAATTCCAATAAGAATCAAAAATGTCATATCGAGCGCAGGCGAGGGGTCTGCGGTTGCTTTTCCATGGCCTTCAGAAACCCCACATCAACCCCAGGCCGTCAATTTGAAGGGTACGGGCTTCAGCTCGCACATCTGCCACCACCAATTCGCCGGGCTTTAGCCCCTGAGGGAATGCACACTCGTGGCCGCCTGGCAGGAATCTTCATCGCCCTCACCCTCCTGTTCCTGGCATCTCCGCATGCATTGCCCCAGGACCTGACCCTCCACGTCGATGTCCGCCTGGTCAGCATCTTCGTCAACGTCACCGATCACAACGGCGGCATCGTCGGCGGCCTCTCCCGCGAAGATTTCAAGGTCACTGAAGACGCCCGCCCCCAGCAGATCGCCGTCTTCGAGCGCCAGTCCGAACTGCCCCTCAACCTCACCCTGGCCATTGACACCAGCGGCAGCGTTCGCAAAGACATGACCGAAGAGGCCGACGCCTCCCGCCGCTTCGTCCACGCCATCCTGCGCCCGCAAGACCAGATGAGCCTGCTTCAATTCGCCACCGACGTGCGCGAACTCACGCCCTTCACCAACAAGGAGTCGCAGATCGACCGCGGTCTCGGCCAGCTCAAATCCGACTTCGCCACCGCGCTCTACGATGCCATCGTTCTCGGCTCAGAGCGGCTTGGCCCCAGGCAGGGCCGCAAGGTTATGGTCGTTGTCTCCGACGGCGAAGACACCGTCCAGAACAGCACCTATGCCCAGGCCCTTGAGGCCGCTCTGCGCCACGAAGTCATGATCTACTCCATCATCGACGTGCCCATCGCCACCAGCGCCGGACGCTCCCTGGGCGGCGAGCATGCCCTCATTTCCCTAGCCGAGCAGACCGGCGGCAAAAGCTTCTACGTCGCCGATGGGGGCCTCGACAAAGCCTTCGCCCAGGTCAGCGACGACCTGCGCACCCAATACCTAATCGGCTATTACCCGCACAATCAGGAACCCGGCAGAGACTTCCACCGCATCGAAGTCACCGTGCCAAGAGCTGCCACGCAAGACTTCAACATCCGCCACAAAACCGGCTACTACGGCGACGCACCACCCACCAAAGACTGAGCAACACGCCGTCAAGCCAACTTTTCCCGTCGATGCCGTCACATCGAGAATCTCTTCCAACAGGAGTTACAATCAACCTCCTATGAGCAAGAGACCATGGTTGCTGCTGTTTCTGGTTGCCTGTTTGCTGATGGGCTCTCTCGTGTGCGTGCAAGGTGTGCTCAAACGGCAGGCAAAGCAGCGGCGCAAGTTGGAGTATCAGCGAACTCTCAGTGACTTCTCCGGCGCATTGAAACCGGGCCTTACGCGCATCCAGGTCGATGCGTACATCCAGCAGAAATACCCATCGCTCAGGGCATCCTGCTGTACTTCTGAGTCCCATAACTCATACCTTGAGCTGGTCTGGATCGGCAGCGAAGCCTCTCCGTGGTATTGCAGCGAATCCAATGTCTACCTCACCTTTCACTTCGAGACCCTTGGCAAACCCCTGAGCCCGCCACCCGCCTCCCACGATGCCGACACGCTCAAGAGCATCACCTTGTGGAACCGCCTGCAAGGCTGTCTCTGATTCCAAAGTGGAGAACTGATAGCCCTGGACCCTTGGCAGCCGATGCCGATCCCTCCGCTCTCAAACTCCCTCAATCTGCCCGCCGCACCGCCCCAGCCAGCCCCAGAATCGCCCCGCCAAACAGCAGCGTGTCCGCGAAGTAGTTAATCCCTTCAATCTCTACCCCAACACTCGGGCTCCCCAGCGCGGCCACCAGGATCGGCCCATACACAACGACCACCAGCAGCACAATCCACCCACCCAGCATCGTCGCCACCATCCGAGTCCGTCTCGCAGCCAGAATCAATGCGCCGCAGCCAACAAGAATCGCCCCGGTCGCATACCCAATCGCCAATCGCCCCGGAATCCACTCCGGCATCAGCTTTTCCAGCGGAACCCCAGGGCAAGCCAGCGGATGCAGAAAATACTCAACCCCATAAAACACCGCCGCAACCCCAATCACCACGCGCCCCACCGCGACAAGCCTCTTTCCCCTGACGCCGTCCATCGCGCCAGCCGCCAGCAGCAAGCCTCCGCTCGAAAACGCCATTTCGCGGACGACAAACGTCCATCCAAACCTATCTCCGGGATTGGCAATGGCGCCGGGCACATCCGTCATCGCTGCAAAGAGAAACAGCATGACGCCGAACAGCATCCCCGACCACTGGATCTGAATCCCGCTGGCAATACTCAACGCCGCGGCCACCAGTGCGATGCCCACCAAATACGCCCAGAACAACTTCCACGGCATATATGCGGGCACTGCCCCCACCACCATCCCAGCGTCTGCCAGATGCAGCGCGCCAAACACCGCCAGCGGCACGGCGAAGCACAAATTCCCCAACACAAGCACCTTGTCCAGCCCGCGCGCCCGAACAAAATCAGCCCTCGCCGCCCAAATCGCGACAAGGCAAACCACAATTCCTGCGCCGCACATCGAAACGACGGTGCGTGAGACTCCAAACCATACCGCGGAAACGCTTGGCTGCATTGGCGATCCAATCTCAAGCTCGCATCTCATTGTCTTCAGCAGGCTTGTCCAATCGATATTGCTCCAGATTGTACATCGAAGAATCTTGAAAACTCTCTGCAAGTCCTCAAGCCTCTCCACTCACCACCCCAAATTCGATTTGCTTTCCATGCGGCCTTCCTCACCCGCTTCGCATCTAAAATGACATCATGACTCCTCCTCTTTCCGCCAACCGCCGTTCCAAGGCGCCTCCGCCCGGCGATACCGGCCAGGAAGCGCTCTATCTCCGCTCGCTCAGCGATCGCCAGGTCGTCGTCTCCATCAAGCTGCGCGATGGCGAAACGGTGCGCGGCTGGATCGAGTATTTCGACGACACCATGGTCCGCCTTACCCGCGATGGCCAGCCCAACCTCTTCATCTACAAGCACCAGATCCGCAGCATTGCTGAAGCCAGCCGCCGCCGCGATCCGCGCACCAATCCGTCAACGATCGCCGTCTCCAACGGAGCAGCCTCTTGACCCCCGCACAGGCAGAAGACCTGCTCTGGGTCCCCAAAGCCTCAGCCATTGCCCGCGAGGCCGGTGCCTGCCTGCGCGAGTTCTTCGCCAGGGGCGTTGTCACTGAGTACAAAGGCGACGTCGACCTGGTCACCATCGCCGACCGGACTTCTGAGAAATTGATTCGCGAGCGCCTAGCCGCAGCCTTTCCCGACCACGGCGTCTATGGCGAAGAGGGCACCCGCGATCGCATGGAAGGCGAGTACCGCTGGTACGTTGACCCGCTCGACGGCACCACCAACTTCGCCCACCACTTCCCCCAGTTCTGCGTCTCGATGGGTCTCGAACACCGCCCCGCCGGCACCCCCTCTGACAAAGACGGCGTCATTGTCGCCGCCATCCTCTACGACCCCATGCGCGACGAGCTTTACACCGCCGAGCGTGGCCGCGGAGCCTGGCTCAACGGCCGTCCCATCCACGTCTCACGCATTCCCGTGCTGGCCGAGTCGCTCATCTCCACCGGCTTTCCCAGCCGCAAGCGCCACGACAGTCCCAATGTCCACTTCTATCAGGAATTCACGCTGCGCTCCCACGGTGTCCGCCGCGCCGGTTCAGCCGCGCTCGACCTAGCATTCGTCGCCAGCGGACGCCTCGAAGCCTTCTGGGAGTTCAACCTGAACCCATGGGACACCGCGGCCGGCATCCTGCTTGTCGAAGAAGCCGGCGGCCGCGTGGGCGACTTTGCCGGAGGTCCTTTCCAACTCAACAGCCGCGAGGTACTGGCCTCCAACGGCCTCATTCACGACGAACTGGTGGTCCTGTTCAAAGACATGTTCGCCGGCCGCAACCTCTCCCCCATCCCCACCCCTCAGGAATTCGCCCAGCGCCGTGCCGAGCGCGCCGCCGCAGCCGGCTAAGTTTCATGCGCCAACGAAAAGGCCTCGCGCCGCGCCATTCAAGCGCAACGCGAGGCCTTTCGTCTGCTTACTTTGCTGCTTAGTCCCCGGTGCCACTCAGCGTAATGGACTGCGGCGATCCGGCGGCGTTGTCTGTGATGGTGATTGCCGCTGCCATTGCCCCGGTCGCGGTCGGT
>Ga0302195_10000083_pt1 | contig 67321 bp, 39 predicted proteins | sample II_Bog_N1_2_FD_198778 | JGI IMG/M metagenome (GOLD analysis project Ga0302195, IMG submission 198778) | Peat permafrost microbial communities from Stordalen Mire near Abisko, Sweden - II_Bog_N1_2 | ecosystem: Environmental > Terrestrial > Soil > Wetlands > Peat | place: Sweden: Abisko...
CGTGCTGTTTGACCCCACCGATATCATCATCGACGCCACCGCCCCGGCTTCGCTTTACCTTGATCTGGCCCCGCCCGACAACATCACCTCCGGCAATGACGGCTCCGGCGGCGTTCTTGACCTGAGTCATCAAGGCGGCGATTTCTATGTCACCGGCAATATCGTCGTGTCTTCGCCAGACGACAATTTTGGCGGTAGCCAGGCGGGTGCGGTTTATGTCTACGACCACAGCACCGGCGCCCTGGTGTCGGCGCTGTATGGCAGCCATGCCGGTGACCAGCTGGGTGCGGTCAACGGCGGCAGCGGCATCATCAACCTGTATAACGGCAACTTCGTGGTGGACAGCCCCAACTGGAACAGCGGGGCCGGGGCGGTCAGTTTTGTCAGCGGCACCACGGGTTCCAGTGGCTTTGTCTCCGCTGCCAACAGCCTCGTGGGCAGCGTGTCCACCAGCGATGGCACTACCGGCGACCATGTCGGCGGTACCACCGAGAGCGAGACCGGGAGCGGCATTGTACTGCTGAACAATGGCAATTACGTGGTCGATAGTCCCTGGTGGAGCAGCAGCACCGGTGCCGTCACCTGGGGTAGTGGCACCAGCGGCGTCAGCGGCGTGGTCAGCGCCAGCAACAGTATCGTGGGTGCCAATCCTGGCGATCAGGTGGGCAGCCAGTCTGACTATTCAGCCAGCATCGTGGCGCTGGAAAACGGCAATTACGCCATTGCCAGCCCGATGTGGGGCGGCGGCATGGGCGCGGTCACCGTAGGCGACGGCAGCGCCGGCACCGTTGTCGGTGTGGCAAGCACCAGCAACAGCCTGGTGGGTAGCACGGCGGGCGACATGGTCGGCTATGACTCCGTCACCTCGGCGCCTGAGGCCATCGGTGTTACCGCCCTTGGTAACAGCTATGGCACTGGTGAATTTGTCGTCACCAGCCCGAACTGGAACGGGCAGGCGGGCGCGATCACGATGTCCAGCGGCGTTATCGGCTCCGCCACGGTGGGTGCGATCAGCAGCAATAACAGCGTGGTCGGCAGCACGCAGACCAATGTCGCGCAAAGTATTGTCGGTGACGAGTTGGGCGCACGCCTCGGTAATGGCGCGTCGGCCGTCACCGAGGTCGGCCCTGGCTATAACTTCGTGGTGGACAACTACCTGTGGGACGGTCAGGCTGGCGCGGTGACCTGGGGCAATGGCAGCGGCACGGGCCAGCTGGCAGGCTTTATATCTGCCGCCAACAGCCTGGTTGGCATCAACTCCGGTGGCGTCATTACCCATATCGGTGGTGGCGTCAATAACGACGGTGTCGGCGGTGTGGTGTCGCTGAACAACGGCAATTACGTGGTGAACAGCCCGAACTTCAGCTACCTGAACGTCAACGCCTCCCTTATCAGTTCGGCCGGCGCCGTGACCTGGGGCGATGGCACCAACGGTACGCTCGGCAGCATCAACGGCACCGACGACAGCAACAGCCTGATCGGTGTGGCCTCGGGTGACCAGATCGGCTCCAAGGGCATCACTGTGCTTGGCTTTGGCGACTATGTTGTCGACAGCCCGAACTGGAATGGCGGTGTGGGCGCCGTTACCTGGGCCAGCGGCACTGCTGCTACTATCGGCAATGTCGTCGCCGGCAATAGCCTTACCGGCGCCACCGAAGGCGACGAGGTCGGCAGCGGCGGCGTGGTGGCCTTGCCCGGTGGCAACTACGTGGTGGTCAGCCCGATTTTCGGGAATCATGTTGGTGCCGTCACCTGGGGCGACGGCGAGGTCAGCGGAGGCACCGTTGGCACCGTATCGTCCAGCAATAGCCTCACCGGCAGCTTCTCCGGCGACAATGTCGGCGGGCTCAACTACAACGACAGCAGCACCGACGCTATTACTGTACTCAATAACGGTAACTATGTCGTCAGCAGTCCGCTGTGGAGCAACGGCACCGGCGCCGTCACCTGGGGCAGTGCCTCCGATGGCGTCAGCGGCGTGGTGTCCAACAAGACCAACAGCCTGACCGGCAGCACGTCCAACGGCGACACTACCGGCGGCGACTATGTGGGTCTGCTCAATATCAATTTTGGCTATACCAATGGCGTGCTTGCGCTGAGCAACGGCAATTATCTGGTGGTCAGCTCCGGCTGGAGCGGCAACAGGGGAGCCGTGACTTTCGTCGACGGCAGCAGTGGCGCGATTGGTGGCGGCGACAACAATAGCTTCGGAGTCATCTCCGCCAGCAACAGTCTGGTGGGCAGTACCGCCGGCACCCTTAACGACGGTGGTTCTTATACCGGCGGCGACCAGGTAGGCTTCAATGGCAGTGGCATCGGCGCTATCGAGCTGGAAGGCGGCACCGGCAATTATGTCGTCGCCAGCCCCTACTGGAACAACAATACCGGGGCCGTCACTTGGGGTAGCGGCAGTACCGGCGTGAGTGGCGTGATCTCGGGCACCACCAACAGCCTTGTTGGCGCCACTGCCGGCGCTACCGCCGGCGATTTTGTCGGCGGCTCTGCACCCGCATTGGGTGAGGGCGGTGTTGTTCCGCTCAGCAATGGCAATTATGTTGTCGCCAGTCCCAGCTGGAACGGTGGCATGGGCGCCGTGACCTGGGGCAATGGCGTCGATGGCGGCACCATAGGCACTGTCAGTTCCACCAACAGCCTGGTGGGCAGCACCACGACTGACAATCTCGGCGGTGGCAGCGTCAATATTAATTACACAACCTACACCGGCATCACCGGGCTGGCCAACGGCGACTACGTGGTGGCTGATCCGAACTGGACCAACACGGCTACTGCTACTGCCAACGCGGGCTCCGTCACCTGGGGCGATGGCAGCGGCGGCACCACCACCGGGGTCGTTTCCTCCAGCAACAGTCTTGTGGGCGGCCTGACGGGCAATGCCGACATGCTGGGCTCTGGCGGTATCACCGCGCTGTCTGACAGCAACTACATCGTCATCAGCCCCAATCTTTCCACCGGCACCTCCAACGGCAATGTGTCCGGGGCGGTCTGGCTGGTCGCTGCTCCTGAAAACAGCGCCGCGCTGTTGAGCACCGGCATTGCCAATATGGGCATCATCACCCCGAGCGAACTGTCGCTGGCCGATGGTGCCGACAGCTCGCTCACCCTGCAGGCCACCGAAGACATCCAGGTCAACAGCGCCGTGAATGTTGGCGGCGCCCTCAGCCTGCTGGCAGGCGGCACTCTCGAAGTCAACGCCGGTGTCACCACGGGCGGTACTCTCGACCTGGAGTCCGGCGGCAGCATGACCGTCAATGCTCCCCTTACCGGGGGCACCGGCCTGCAACTGATCGCCGGTGAAACCTCGCTGGGCACACCCGCTGGCAATACCAGCGGCGGCAACCTGACCATCAATGACGATGGCGATTCAACGACGGGTGCCCTGACCAGTCTGAACAACGGCAACCTCTCTGTAGCGGCCCCCACCGGCTCCATCAGCCTGCTGGGCAACCGGGTGAGCGTGAGCTCGGCCAACCAGCTGAGCATGACCGCCAACACCACCTTTGAATCGACGGGTGGCAGCATCAGTTCTGCCAATGACGCCACGATCAGCACGGAAAACGGCGCCCTGACCCTGACCGATACCAGCCTGACTACTACGGCGGTGGGCGCGCAGATCCTGTCGGATAACAGCACGGTCGATATCGAATCGTCGCTGACCATCGGCGGCGCCCTGACCATCGAAGGCACCGGCGGTACCAACCTCAATACCTCGCGGCCCTCCAACACCATTAGGGCCACGGGCGTCATTGATATCCAGGACTTTGGGGGCGATATTGATGAAGCCGGCACGCTGAGTTCCAGTGCGGGTGACATCATTGCCGACGCCGTCAATAACCTGAGCATATCGGGCGCAGTGAGCGCGGCGGGCAATCTCTATCTGACGTCCGACACCGGCAATATCAACGTCAACTATGACGGTGACGTCAACTTTGGCAGCCTGACGACGACCACTGGCGATGTTCAGCTGAATGCCTTGCTGGGTGGCATTACCGTGCAGTCCGCCACCACGGCGGGTGGCAATGTCAGCAGCAGCTCCCAAAATGGCGTCAACCTGGCGGCTATCACCGCCGGCCTGGGCGTGACGGTCAGCGACACCGGGGGCAACGTGCTGCTCAACGGCGTGGCAGCCGATGGCGCCATCACGGTGAGCGCTGATGCGGGCTATATCTATTTGACCGGGGCGCTGACCGATACCAGCACCTCGGCAGTGCAATTGCTGGCGCCCGCCGGCAATCTTTACCTGCAGGCGCCGGTCAATGTTGATGGCAGCCTGACACTGACGGGCCTTGACGGCATCAGCCTCGACTACAACAGCAACAATAATAATGACAGCGCCAACGGCGGGGTAACTGCTACCACGGGTGCGGGGTCTTTTGACGCCTATGGCCTGACCTCCAGTGGTGGCGCCATCACGGTTCAGGCGGCCAACGGCATCGCCTTTGGCGACCCGGTGGTGGCAGACGGTGCGCTCAGCCTGCAGACCTCGGGCGGCGACATCTATGTTTTCAACGATGGCAGCAGCAACTTTGGCACATTGGCCTCGGGCAATGCCGGCGATATCACGCTGACGGCAACCAGCGGTTCGATCACTGTGCAGGGCAACACCAACTCCGCTGGTCAACTGCTGGTAACCGCTGGCGGCGCCATCAGTATGGCCGCCGCCACGGCCACTGGCGCCGCCACTGAAAGCGCCGTCAACGCCATCAACATTGGCAGTCTGGGCACCCCAGGTGCGGTCAGTCTCAGTTCCAGCAGCAGCTACGTAGAAATCAACGGGGCCCTCGACAGCACCGGAGCGGGCGGCATCAACATCCAGGCCCCGACCGGCGCCATCTATGCCGAGTCCAATATCAGCACCGGCGGCGACCTGGTCCTGAACGCTGCTGACGACATCAACCTGATTTACTTCAGCCCCACGACCAATACCGTCAACGTGGGTGGCCAGCTCACCGCCACCACGACCGGCGGCGCCTTTGATGCCGGCCAGATTACTACGGGCACTGGCTCTGTAAATGTGCACGCCAACACGGGTATTACCATCTACCAGCCATTGCTGTCCGCCGCCAGCATCACCCTGCTGACCGACAACGATGACCTCACCGTGTACAACGACGGCAGCGGAAATCTGGGCAGCCTGCAATCGCAGGCCGGTGGCGATATCACCCTCACGGCCACCACGGGCTCCGTCAACGTTGACGGCAGCACCACCTCGGCAGGCCAGTTGCTGGTCACCGCTGGCAACCAGATCAATATGGCGGCGGCCACCGCCACCAGCACGGTGACTGAAGCCGCGCTCAATGCGGTCAACATCGGCAGTTTGAGCACGCCGGGCCCGGTCAGCCTCGGCTCTACCAACAGCAGTGTGGAACTTACCGGGGCTCTGGATAGCAGCGGTACGGGCGGCGTCAACATCCAGACCCCGGCCGGAGCGATTGAAGCCCAGTCCAGTATCAGCACGGGCGGTGATCTGGTCCTGAACGCTGCCGACGACATCAACCTGATCTACTACAGCGCCACGACCAATACCGTCAACGTGGGTGGCAGCCTGACGGCCACCAGCAGCGGCGGTGCCTTCTATGCTGGCCAGATCACTACTGACGCCGGCCCGGTAAGTGTGCACGCCAATACCGGCATTCAGATCGATCAGCCCCTGCTGTCGGCCACCGCGATCAATCTGCTGACCGATAACAACAATGTCCTGATCTATAACGACAATGGCGGCAATCTCGGCAGCCTGCAGTCGCAAGCGGGTGATATCACCCTGACCGCCACCACCGGTTCCATCACGGTCGATGGCAGCACCAACTCTGCTGCTGGCTTGACGGCAACGGCGCAGACGAGCATCACCCTGAACGGCACGACAGTGAATGGTGCCGTCAATCTCGGCAGTACCGGTGCACCGGACTCCGGGGGCGATATCAATCTTGATGGCGGCCTGCTGGATACGGGCAAGGGCCTGCCCCTGGTGCAGCTCAGCTCCGCAGGTGGCGCCGTCAACGCCGACGCCGGTATTTCGGTGCCTGGTGACCTGCAAATCACGGCCGTCAACGACATCAACCTGATTGCCAGTGGTGTCGACAACTCGCTGGACAGCATTGGCGGTAGCTTCACCGCCAGCACGACGGCGGGCGGTTTTGACGCCGGCCAGATTACGACGGGCACCGGCGCTGTGAGCGTGCACGCCAATACCGGTATCCGGATCGACCAGCCGGTGCTATCGGCTACCAGCATCACCCTGCTGACCGATAACAACGACCTCACCGTATACAATGACGGCGGCGGCAATCTCGGCAGCCTGCAATCGCAGGCCGGCGGCGATATCACCCTGACCGCCACCACCGGCTCCGTCAATGTCGGTGGCAGCACCACCTCGGCCGGCCAGTTGCTGGTTACTGCCGGCAACCAGATCAACATGGCGGCGGCCACCGCCACCGGCACGGTTAGCGAAACGGCGGTCAATGCCATCAACATCGGCAGCCTGAGCACGCCGGGCTCCGTCAGCCTCGGTTCGACCAGTAGCTACGTGCAACTCAACGGTGCCCTCGACAGCAGTGGCAGTGGCGGCGTCACCATTCAGGCCCTGGCCAATGGCATTTATGCCGAGTCCAATATTACCAGCGGCGGTGATCTGGGCCTCACCGCCCTTGATGACATCAATCTGATTTACAACAGCGCTACCAACAATGTGGACACGGTAGCCGGCAACTTGACCGCCACCACAACCGGCGGCGGCTTCGATGCCGGCCAGATTACGACGGCTAGCGGCCTTGTAAACGTGCACGCCAATACCGGTATCCGTATCGACCAGCCCCTGCTGTCGGCCACCAGCATTGACCTGGTGACCGACACGGGCGACCTTACGGTGTACAACGATGGTGGTGGCAATCTCGGCAGCCTGCAGTCGCAGGCCGGCAGTGACATCACGTTGACCGCCAGCACCGGCTCCGTCAATGTTGATGGCAGCACCACCTCCGCCGGCCAGTTGCTGGTCACGGCTGGCAATGCCATCAATATGGCGGCGGCCACCGCCACCGGTGCCGTTACCGAGAGTGCAGCCAACGCCATCACCATCGGCAGCCTGAGTACGCCGGGCGCGGTCAGCCTCGGCTCCACCAGCAGCTATGTAGAACTCAATGGGGCCCTCGACAGCAGTGGCACCGGCGGTATTGATATCCAGGCCCCGGCCGGCGCGATTGATGCCCAGTCCAATATCACCACCGGCGGTGATCTGATCCTGACCGCCCTTGATGACATCAACCTGATTTATGACGGCCCCACCAATAATGTGGTCACGGTGGCTGGCAACCTCGCCGCCAACACAACAGCGGGTGCTTTTGATGCCGGCCAGATCACTACCGGTACCGGCTTCGTGCAGGTGCACTCCAATACGGGCATCACTATCGACCAGGCGCTGAACGCGGCCGCCAGCCTCAGCCTGAACACCGACAACAACGCCCTGACCGTGTACAACGATGGTGGCGGCAACCTTGGTAGCCTGACCAGTCACGGCGGTGACATTACGCTTATCGCCGGTACCGGCTCCGTCAATGTGGGTGGCAGCACCTCTTCGGCCGGCCAGTTGCTGGTCACAGCTGGCGATGCCATCAATATGGCGGCGGCCACCGCCACCAGTGCCGTTACCGAGAGTGCGGCCAACGCCATCAATATCGGCAGCCTGAGCACGCCGGGCGCAGTCAGCCTCAGTTCCACCAATAGCGATGTGCAACTCAGTGGCGCGCTCGACAGCAGCGGCACGGGTGGCATCACTATCCAGGCCCTGGCCGGGGCGATTGATGCCCAGTCCAATATCACCACCGGGGGCGATCTGATCCTGACCGCCCTTGATGACATCAACCTGATTTATGACGGCCCCACCAATAATGTGGTCACGGTAGCCGGCAACCTCACCGCCACCACGACTGCTGGTGCTTTTGATGCCGGCCAGATCAGCACCAATACCGGCTTCGTGCAGGTACATTCCAATACGGGTATCACCATCGATCAAGCGCTGAGCGCGGCCAGCAGCCTCAGCCTGACCACCGACAACAACACGCTGACCGTGTATAACGACGGTGGCGGCAACCTCGGCAGCCTGACCAGCCACGGTGGTGACATCACCCTGGCCGCCAGCAACGGCAACATCAATGTCGAAGGCAGCACTGCGTCAGCCGGTGCCCTGACCGCAACTGCATTGACCGGTATCTCGCTGGGCAGTACCACGGTCAACGGTGGCGTGACCATCAGCAGTACCGGTACGTCGGACTCCGGGGGTGATGTCAATCTTTATTACGGCCTGCTGGACACCGGCACGGGTCAACCTCTGGTGCAACTCAGTTCGGCAGGTGGCGCCGTCAATGCCGACGCCGGTATTACGGTGCCGGGCAACCTGCAAATCAAGGCCGTCAACGATATCAACCTGATTGACAGTGGTCCCAATAACTCGCTGGACAGCATTGGCGGCAGCTTCACCGCGAGCACGACCGCTGGCGGTTTTGACGCCGGCCAGATTACGACGGGCACAGGCACGGTGAATGTACACGCCAATACCGGCATCCGTATCGACCAGCCGGTGCTATCGGCTACCAGTATCACCCTGGTGACCGACAACAATGACCTGACCGTGTACAACGACGGTGGCGGCAATCTCGGCAGCCTGCAATCGCAGGCCGGCAATGACATCACGCTGACCGCCACGACCGGCTCCGTCAACGTGAGTGGCAATACCGCTTCGGCAGGCCAGTTGCTGGTAACGGCTGGTAATGCCATCAATATGGCGGCGGCCACTGCCACCGGCACGGTTACCGAAACGGCGGTCAACGCCATTACCATCGGCAGCCTGAGCACCCCGGGCCCGGTCAGCCTGAGTTCCACCGACAGCTATGTACTGCTCACCGGCGCGCTCGACAGCAGCGGCACGGGCGGCATCAATATCCAGACCCTGGCCGACGGGATTTATGCACAGTCCAGTATCACCACTGGTGGTGACCTGGACCTGACCGCCTCCAATGCCATCAACCTGATCTACGACAGCCCCACCACCAATGTCGACACGGTAGCTGGAAGCTTGACCGCCACCGTGCCCGCCGGCGCCTTCAGTGCCGGCCAGATCACCACCAATACCGGCTTCGTCCAGGTGCATGCCAATACGGGCATCACCATCGATCAGCCACTGAGCGCCGCCACCACGCTCAGCCTGATCACCGACAACGGCACCTTGAGTGTGTATAACGACGGCGGCGGCAACCTCGGCAGCCTGACCAGCCACGGCGGTGATACCACCCTGACCGCCACCACCGGCACCGTCACCGTTGATGGCAGCACTACCTCGGCAGGGCAGTTGCTGGTCACGGCCGGCAGTGCCATCAATATGGCGGCGGCTACTGCCACCAGCACGGTTACGGAAGTTGCGGGCGGCGGCATCAGTATCGGCAGCCTGGGTACTCCGGGTCCGGTCAGCCTCAGCACCAGCAATGGCAATGTTCAGCTCAACGGTGCGCTCGACAGCAGTGGCACGGGTGGCATCACTATCCAGGCTCCCACGGGCGCGATTTATGCCCAGTCGTCCGGTATCGCCACCGGCGGTGACCTCACCCTGGGGGCCGCCAGCGACATCAACCTGATTTATAACGGCCCCAATACCAACATAGACACCGTAGCGGGCAACTTTGCAGCTACCACTACGGGTGGTGCCTTTTACGCAGGGCAGCTCAGCACGGGCTCAGGGTCCGTGCAGGTGCAAGCCGCTACCGGCATCACCATTGATCAGCCGGTGAGCGCGGCCACCACCCTCAGCCTGAATACGGGCACGGGCAATCTGACGGTCAATAATGATGGTGGCGGCAATCTGGGCGGCCTGAGCTCCCTGGGGGGCGATATGTCCCTTATTGCCAGCACTGGCACGATTACCGACGAGGGCCCCATCAGCTCTGCCGGCAATCTGGTTGCCAGTGGCGGCAATGGTGTGAACCTGGTTAACGTGACGGCGGCTGGTGCGCTGACCGACACCTCCAATGCTGGCAGCAGCCTCGACAATGTCACGGCGGCGAGCGTCAGTGTTAACGCCGGCACCGATGCGAGCATCACCGGCTTCCTGGATACAACGCTTGGCGGTGCCCAGCTGCAGGTGGCCAACGGACAAATTGATATTGAGGCGAATCTTGATATCGCCGGCGCCTTGACGGCTACTGCCAGCGACACCGTATTCCTGAACTGGAGCAATTCCGGCAATACGGTGACGGTTGGCGGCGCGGCCAGCCTGCAATCCACGACGACCGGTGCGGTAGACCAGGATGGCGCGCTGACGGCAGGTGGGGCGGTTGACTTGCAGGGTATTACGGCTATCCAGGTTGACGGCAGCGCGGCGTCTGTTGGTCCGCTGAGCCTTGTTGTCTCCAACGGCAATATCAATGCGAACCTGCTTTCGGCGGTCAACTCCACCATCGTTCCCAGTGTGACGGGTGACGTCACATTGACAGCGCTGGCTGGCTCCATTGCGGTGAATAGTGTGAGTGCCGGTGGCAAGGTCACGGCGGAAGCCGGCAACAACCTGAGCGCCAGCACCGTGAGTGCCGGCGCTGCGGTAAGCCTGATTGCCGATACCGGCAGTGAGGCGATCGGATCGCTGGCTGACACCGGCAATGCGTCGGTGTTGTTGCAGGCGCTGCAGAGTACGGTGGATGTCGAGGGCACGGTAAATGTGGCCGGCACCCTGACGGCGACTGACAGCGGCAATCTGACCTTTAACTGGAACAGTGCCAGCTACACCGCCAATGTTGGCGGAGCCCTCAGCCTGACCTCCAACGACGGACAGGTACTGGTTGACGGCACCGTGACTGCCGGGCCGACCCAGATGCTGGGTGCTGGCGGCGTGCAGGACTACGGTATCACCACGGCCTCCGGGACCCTGGCAGTGACCGCGACAACCGGTAACATTTATGCACCGGGAGCCTTTGATGCCAGCGGCGACATCACATTGCAGGCGCTGGGTGGTGGCATCACCGTGAACCAGGGCACCAACTCCAGTGGCGGCCAGGTCAGCGCCGAGGCCGGCACTACCATGACGCTGACCGGCGTCAGCGCCGCCGGCCCGATTACGCTGAAGGCCGACACCGGTGACCTGACCGTGGACGGTTCTCTCAATTCCACAGGCAGCGGCCTGCTGACCCAACTTGAGGCTCCGGCGGGGCAGGTGGATGTGGAAGCGAACGTCAACCTCGCGGGCGCCCTTGACATCAGCGACAGCACCCAGACGCTCTTCAACTGGTACAGCACGGGCAATGTCGCCACGGTTGGTGGTGCTGTCAGCGTGATTACCGCGGGTGGTATCACCTATCTTGACGACAGCCTGAGCAATACGGCTGGGGATATCGTGATTGAAGGCGGCACCGGCGTGCAGAACGACGGCGCCATCAGCGCTGCCGGCAATCTGACACTGGCCTCTACTTCGACCGTCACGGGCGACACGGACTCCTCGGGCAGCCTGACGGCGGCCGGCAATGTGGTCCTGAGTTCGGCGGGTGGTTCGGTCAACACCAATAGCATCATTGCCGGTAATGAAGTCACGGTCAGCGCCAACCAGAATATTTCCCTGAACGGCGGCCTGACTGCGGTCGGTGCGGTCAGCCTGACGGCGGCCACGGGCAATGCCAGTATCGACGGCGTATTGAGCGACAGTGGTACGGCGGGAGTGCAGGTGTCGGCGCCGCTGGGTTCGGCCGATGTTGAGGCGCCGGCTGTGATCGGTGGCGGCTTGACCGTCACCGCACAAGGCAATGCCCTGTTGAACTGGAATTCCCCTTACGACGGCGAAACTGCCGCCATTGCCGGCACCACCAGCCTGACCTCGACGGCCGGGCAGGTATTGGTCGACGGCACTCTCAATAGCGGGCCGGTTGTCTGGGCCGGCGCCGCCGGTGTTCAGGAGGACGGGATTGTCACGGCCACGGGCGCACTCTCGGTGACCTCGTCGGCGGGCGGCATCTCGGTTTCCGGCCAGCTCAACGCCAGCGGTAATATCACCCTGCAAACCATGGCGGGTGGCTCGATCAGCACGAATCAGCAAACCAATGCGGGTGGCCAGCTGAGTGTTGATGCCAGCGGCAACCTGTACATGGTCGGCGTCAATGCCGCCGGCCCGATTACCCTGACCTCCGACACCGGCGGGGTGAACATAGAGACCCTGCTCAAGTCCACCGGCGCGGGTCTCCTGACCCAGCTCAATGCGCCGGAGGGCACAGTAGAGGTTGAGGCCAATGTCAGTCTGGCGGGTGCCCTGGATATCGGCGCGGGCAATGCGACGTTGTTCAACTGGTACAGCACGGGCAATGTGGCCACGGTAGCGGGCGCGGTGAATATCGCAACGGCGGGTGGCATCACCTATGTCAACGACAGCCTGGGTAATACAACGGGCGACATCGTGATCGAAGGCGGCACCGGCATCGCGAGCAGCGGCAGTGTAGCGTCAGCGGGTAACCTCACACTGGCCACGACGTCGACCACTACGGGCGATACAGATTCCTCGGGCAGTCTGACGGCGGCCGGCAATGTGGTCCTGAGTTCGGCGGGTGGTTCGGTCAACACCAATAGCATCAATGCCGGTAACGAAGTTACGGCTACTGCCAACCAGAATATCGCCATGAATGGTGGCCTGACCGCCGTTGGTGCGGTCAGCCTGACGGCCAGCACTGGCTTTGCCAATATAGATGCCGTCTTGAACGACAGCGGTACGGCGGGGGTACAGGTTTCGGCACCGCTGGGTCCGGCCGATGTTGAGGCGCCGGCCGTGATCGGTGGCAGCTTGACCGTCAGCGCACAAGGCAATGCCCTGTTGAACTGGAATTCCTCCGGCAATACTGCTGCCATTGCCGGTACTACCAGCATGACCTCGACGGCCGGGCAGGTATTGGTCGACGGCACTCTCAATAGCGGGCCGGTTGTCTGGGCCGGCGCCGCCGGTGTTCAGGAGGACGGGATTGTCACGGCCACGGGCGCGCTCTCGGCGACCTCGTCGGCGGGCGGCATCTCGGTTTCCGGCCAGCTCAACGCCAGCAGCAATATCACCCTGCAAACCATGGCGGGTGGCTCGATCAGCACGAATCAGCAAACCAATGCGGGTGGCCAGCTGAGTGTTGATGCCAGCGGTAACCTGTACATGGTCGGCGTCAATGCCGCCGGCCCGATCACCCTGACCTCCGACACCGGCGGGGTGAACATAGAGACCTTGCTCAAGTCCACCGGTGCAGGCCTGCTGACCCAGATTCAGGCTCCCGAAGGCTCGGTCGAGGTTGAGGCCAATGTCAGTCTGGCGGGCGCCCTGGATATCGGCGCTGGCAACGAGACGCTGTTCAACTGGTACAGCACGGGCAATGTAGCAACGGTAGCGGGTGCTGTCAGCATGGTCACGGCCGGCGGCACTACCATTCTCAACGACAGTCTCAGCAATACAGCCGGCGACATCGTGATTGAGGGCAGTACCGGCGTGTCGAACGAGGCCGTCATTGGCGCTGCCGGCAACCTGACGCTGGCCTCCACCTCGACCGCCACGGGCGATACGGACTCCTCGGGCAGCCTGACGGCGGGCGGCAATGTTGTTCTGACTTCGGCCGGTGGCTCGGTCAACACCTACAACACGCCCGTCAATGCCGGTGGCGGGGTGACCGTCACCGCCAATGGCAGCATCGGCCTGAACGATGGCCTTGTCAGCAATGGTCCGGTAACGCTGACGGCGACCACTGGCAGCGTTGATGTCGATGGTGTGCTGACGGATACAAGTGGTGCAGTGCAGATCACCGCGCCGCTGAGCAGTGTGGACATCGAGGCTCCCATCACCGTGGGTGGCTCGCTGACGGTGACGGCGCTCGATAACGCGACGCTCAACTCCGACACTTCCAGCAATATTGAAACGGTCGGTGGCCCGGTCACCCTGACCTCCACCGCCGGGACTGTGTATCAGGATGGCGTATTGACGGTCAGCTCCGGGGCCACGCAATTGCAGGGAGCTACCGGTGTTGTTAGCGGCGGCTCGATCAGCGCGGCGGGTGACCTTGACCTGAGTGCCGCCACGGGCGATATCGACACTTATGCGCCGTTGAGCTCCGGTGGCAATGTGACCTTTACCGCCACCACCGGCAACATCAATATCAATACGGGCAGTACGCTTACCGGGCCTGGAGCGCCGGCCACCGGCCTCATGCAACTGGATGCGCCCGCCGGCTCGGTCAATACGAATGCTGCTGTCAGCAATAACGGTGATCTCGATATCAGTGCCGGCACCGGCATCAATATCGCTGGCGCCACGCAAGCTGCCGCCCTGACCCTGGGTAGCGCCGGTGGTGCTCTGGATGTCAGTAGCGCTGGCAGCCTGACCAGCACCAGCGGTGACATCAACCTGAGCAATACCACCAGTTATATCGACGTGGAAGGTGCGGTAGTGTCTGCCGGCCAGTTCAATGCAACGGCCGCCACCACCGTCACCATGAACAGCAATAGCACCGCCGCCGGTACGGCCAGCTTCACGGCCACCGCTGGCAATGTACAGCTGGGCCAGTCCTATGATGCGGCGGGCACGGCCAGCTTTGCGGCCGGTGGCGACATTACCGTCAACGCGCTGGGCAGCAATGGCGGTGTCGATATCGAAACGGCGATCACTACACCGGGGCAGTTCAATGCCACGGCCGCCACTGGCCTGACCGCCGATTCTGCGGTCACGGCGGCCTCAATCAACCTGGTGGCGAGTGCGGACGAACTGCTCGTCGGTGGTAGCGCCAATCTGCAAACCACTGCTGCGGGCACCCTGCAACTGGGCGCTACGGCCTCGGATATCCGGATTTTTGGTACGCTGAACAGCAGCGGCGAAACCGTGGCCGAGGCGGCCTCGTATCTGGCGGTCTATGGGCCGGTGGCTGGTGCGCAGGGCGTGGGCCTGACTTCCGGCTTTGGCGGGGGCACGGGTGATGTCGATATCTACTACAACAGCCCCTACTCGTTTGGCTCGATTGCTTCCAGCGCAGGCCCGGTCACGGTGACGGCCACCGACGGCAATGTTGCCTTTAACGGTGCCAACGTCAGCGCCGCCGGTACGGTAACGCTGGCAGCGGGCGGCGGCAGCCTGGCCGTCGAAAATGTGACCTCCACGGCCGGTGATATTGATTTGTCGGGCACTGGCGTCTCGGTAAACGCTGCGCTCAGCGCGGGCGGCCAGATCAGTGTCAATTCGAGCCAGGACTTCAATCTCGGTGCGGCAGCCAGCGCGGGCGGGGCGGTCACTATTGCCGCCGCCGGCAATATCTATCTCTATGACCCGCTGACGGCGGGCGGAGCCATATCGGCCTTTGCCAACACGGGCACCTTCTCCCTGAACGGTGCGGCAACCATCAGCACCACGGCCACTGATACGGCCACGGGTGCGGCGCTGGCGGTGGGCGGGCAGTCCTTCAACAACGACAGCACCGCTGGCGCGACCGTGTTCTCCGTGCCCAACGGTCGCTGGCTGGTGTATTCCGCCGATCCGGGCGCTACCAACAAGGGCGGCCTGACCTCTGATTTCCGTCACTACGATGCCACGCCGGCCAGCTACACGCCAGCCGACGTTACGGAGTCCGGCGACGGCTTCATTTATGCCAGCCAGGCCGGCACGGTGCTGGTTTCCATCAGTGATGGCGGCATTACCGGCACGACATATGGTGACGCACAGCCGACCTATACGTTCACCTTGTCCGGCAGTTTTGTTGATAGCGAAGACAATGCCAGCACCATCGGGGTATCGATCAACCCGGCACTCAATGTCGGTCAGCCGACGGCGGGCAATCATGCCGGCACCTACAACATCGCCTACCAGAGTGGCCTGGTCAGTTCCGAGGGCTATACCTTCGTGGACAACCCGGACAGCGATTTCACCTATACCATCGCGCCGCGTCCGGTAACCTTGACCGGCGCCCGTACCTATGACGGCAGCACCACCGTGCTGGGCAGTGTGCTGAGTGTGACCAACCTGGTGGGCAGTGATTCGGTCACGGTCTCGGGTACGGGCACGAACGATCTGGCGGGACAGAACGCGGGCAGCCAGACCCTCGTTGCTACGACCGGGCTGAGCCTGAACGACCCTGATTACACCCTCGTCGGCGCCACGGGCAGTGTTGATATTGCTGCCAAGGTGTTGACCATCAGCGGCAGCAGTGTGGCCAGCAAGGTCTATGACGGCACGACGGATGCCACGGTTGCCGCCGGTACGCTCGGCGGTATTGTGGGTACGGACAGCGTGGACGTTCAGAGCAGCAGTGGCCTCTTTGCCACCAGCACCGTTGGCAACAACATCAATGTTGCTGCCAGCTATACGTTGGGGGGCGCCGAGGCAGCTGATTACAGCCTGGGCGGCCAGATCTTGACCGGGGATATTACTCCGAAGGCCCTGACGCTCACGGGTAGCACGGTCGCCAGCAAGGTCTATGATGGCACTACCAGCGCTACCGTGACGGCCGGCAGCCTGACGGGCTTCATTGCCGGCGATACCGTGGATGTGGCCAGTGCCAGCGGCCTCTTTGCCACCAGTACGGCTGGCAACAATATCGATGTTGCCGCCAGCTACACCCTCGGCGGGGCACAGGCTGTTGACTACAGTCTCGCTGGCCAGACCCTGACTGGTGATATCACCCAGAAGGCCCTGAGTATCAGTGGCAGTACCGTAGCCACCAAGGTGTATGACGGCACGACGGCAGCAACTGTAAACGCCGGTACACTGGCGGGCTTTGTTGCCGGTGATACCGTGGATGTGGCCAGTGCCAGTGGCACCTTTGCCAATCAGAATGTCGCCAACAACATCAACGTCGCTGCCAGCTACACCCTGGGTGGCGCCGAAGCGGTTGACTACAGTCTGGCCGGTCAGACCCTGACGGGTGATATTACTGCCAAGGCCCTGAGCATCAGCGGCAGCACCGTGGCTACCAAGGTCTATGACGGCACGACTGCCGCCACCGTAAATGCGGGCACCCTGGCAGGCTTTATTGCCGGTGATACCGTGGATGTGGCCAGCGCCAGCGGTGTCTTTGCCAACCAGAATGTCGCCAACAACATCAACGTCGCTGCCAGCTACACCCTGGGTGGCGCCGAAGCGGTTGACTACAGTCTGGCTGGTCAGACCTTGACGGGTGATATTACTGCCAAGGCCTTGAGCATTGCCGGCAGCACGGTCGCCAGCAAGGTCTATGATGGCACCACGGCAGCCACCGTTAATGCCGGTACACTGGCGGGCTTTATTGCCGGTGATGCCGTGGATGTGGCCAGCAGCAGCGGTACGTTTGCCAACAAGAATGTGGCCAACAACATCAATGTGGCTGCCAGCTATACCCTCGGCGGGGCACAGGCTGTTGACTACAGTCTGGCAGGCCAGACCTTGACGGGTGACATTACTGCCAGGGCCCTGAGCATCAGCGGCAGCACGGTCGCTACCAAGGTCTATGACGGCACGACTGCCGCCACCGTAAATGCGGGCACCCTGGCAGGCTTTATTGCCGGTGATACCGTGGATGTGGCCAGCGCCAGTGGTGTCTTTGCCAACCAGAATGTCGCCAACAACATCAATGTTGCGGCCAGCTATACCCTCGGCGGCGCACAGGCTGTTGACTACAGTCTGGCAGGCCAGACCTTGACGGGCGACATCACTGCCAAGGCCCTGAGCATCAGCGGCAGCACGGTCGCCACCAAGGTCTACGATGGCACCACGGCAGCAACGGTCAATGCGGGCACCCTGAGCGGTCTCGTTGCGGGTGATACCGTGGATGTGGCCAGCAGTAGCGGTACGTTTGCCAACAAGAATGTGGCCAACAACATCAATGTGGCTGCCAGCTATACCCTCGGCGGCGCACAGGCTGTTGACTACAGTCTGGCAGGCCAGACCCTGACGGGCGACATCACCGCCAAGGCCCTGAGTATCAGCGGCAGCACGGTCGCCACCAAGGTCTATGATGGCACCACGGCAGCCACCGTTAATGCCGGTACACTGGCGGGCTTTGTTGCCGGTGATACCGTGGATGTGGCCAGTGCCAGTGGCACCTTTGCCAATCAGAATGTCGCCAACAACATCAATGTTGCGGCCAGCTATACCTTGGGCGGGGCGCAGGCTGTTGACTACAGTCTTGCGGGCCAGACCCTGACGGGTGACATCACCGCCAAGGCCCTGAGCATCAGCGGCAGCACGGTCGCCACCAAGGTCTATGACGGTACCACGGCAGCAACGGTCAATGCGGGCACCCTGAGTGGTCTCGTTGCGGGTGATACCGTGGATGTGGCCAGCAGTAGCGGTACGTTTGCCAACAAGAACGTGGCCAACAACATCAACGTCGCTGCCAGCTACACCCTGGGTGGCGCCGAAGCGGTTGACTACAGTCTGGCCGGTCAGACCCTGACGGGTGACATCACCGCCAAGGCCCTCAGCATCAGCGGCAGCACCGTGGCTACCAAGGTCTACGATGGCACGACTGCCGCCACCGTAAATGCGGGCACCCTGAGTGGTCTGGTCGCGGGCGACACTGTCGCGGTTGCCAGCGCCAGCGGTACTTTCGTCAACAAGAATGTCGCCAACAACATCAACGTCGCTGCCAGCTATACCCTCGGCGGGGCACAGGCCGTTGACTACAGTCTTGCGGGCCAGACCCTGACCGGCGACATCACTGCCAAGGCCCTGAGCATCAGCGGCAGCACGGTCGCTACCAAGGTCTATGACGGTACCACGGCAGCAACGGTCAATGCGGGCACCCTGAGCGGTCTCGTTGCGGGTGATACCGTGGACGTGGCCAGCAGCAGCGGTACGTTTGCCAACAAGAATGTGGCCAACAACATCAACGTCGCTGCCAGCTACACCCTGGGTGGCGCCGAAGCGGTTGACTACAGTCTGGCCGGTCAGACCTTGACGGGCGACATTACCGCCAAGGCCCTGAGCATCAGCGGCAGCACGGTCGCCACCAAGGTCTATGACGGCACCACGGCAGCAACGGTCAATGCGGGCACCCTGAGCGGTCTCGTTGCGGGTGATACCGTGGATGTGGCCAGCAGTAGCGGTACGTTTGCCAACAAGAACGTGGCCAACAACATCAACGTCGCTGCCAGCTACACCCTGGGTGGCGCCGAAGCGGTTGACTACAGTCTGGCCGGTCAGACCTTGACGGGCGACATCACCGCCAAGGCCCTCAGCATCAGCGGCAGCACCGTGGCTACCAAGGTCTATGATGGCACCACGGCAGCCACCGTTAATGCCGGTACACTGGCGGGCTTTATTGCCGGTGATACCGTGGATGTGGCCAGTGCCAGTGGCACCTTTGCCAATCAGAATGTTGCCAACAACATCAACGTCGCTGCCAGTTACACCCTGGGTGGCGCACAGGCAATTGACTACAGTCTGGCGGGGCAGACCCTGACCGGAAATATCACCCCCGCCACCCTGGATGTGACGGGGGTCAGCGGCAGCAAGGTCTACAATGCTACGACCCTGCTCACTAACCCGGTCTTTACCTATCAGGCGATTGGCAGCGACAAGGTGACCGTGAGCGGCACGGCCAATTTTGCCAGCAAGGATGTGGGAACCGGCATTGTGCTGACTGCCACGGCCCTGAACCTGGGCGGTGCCCAGGCCAGTGATTATGTGCTGCCGTCCACTACGATTGTTGGCAGCGGCACTATTACACCGGCCACCCTCACCGTGACCGGCGTTACCGGCAGCAAGGTTTACGACGGTACGACTACGCTGACGATGCCCAGTTTCACCACCACAGCCCTCGCCGGTGACAGCGTTACTGTCTCGGGCAATGTGGCCTTCACCAAGGTTGGTGGCCTCAATATCGGTATTGATGCAACAGACCTGAGCTTGGGCGGTGCCCAGGCCAGTGATTATGTGCTGGCAAAAACCACTGTTACCGGTACCGGCAGTATCACACCGGCGCCTTATTCAGGCTCGGGTGGATTGCCGCCAGGGCAGGTGGTGCCACCGCCGCCGCTACCTGCGCTCGCCGCCGAGACAGCGCTGAATACGCTGGCTGACGCGATCGCGGGTAGCGTGGTGTCGTCGGTCAGTGACGATGACCGGGCCAGAGGGCATGCCGACTTGTCGCCGGATACCCAAGCCGGGCAGGAACAAACCGTATCGCTGGTCAGCATTGTCGATGGAGGGATCCGGCTGCCATGAAAATCTTAAACAGAAGTCTCCGGCGCTTGTCGCGGGCTTGCACGACTCGGCAGGGCGCCTTGAAAAAGCTGGCTGGATTTTCCACCGCCGTGCTGGCGGCAGGCATGCTGACGGGTTGCCTGATCGGAACGAGCAATAACGCACCAACGACACCGGTTCCCGCTTCGGCGAGCCCCGCAACGTCGGTGCCTGCGTCCACCTACACGGGGCAGGACCTGGCCATTTTCAACGCCATCAATCTTTACCGCACCAAGGTGGATATTGCCGGTGGAGCGGGGGTGGGCGAGGTGGCGCAGAACACATTGCTGGACGCCGCCGCCGCCGCCCATGAAAAGTACCTGACCAACCAGCCCGGCGGGGATATCGAAACCCACGATGAGCTAAGCACCGGCAATTTCTTTTTCGGGACAACGCCGCAGGTCCGCGCCGTTAATGCCGGCTTTACCCCGACCACGGCCTGGATAGGCGAGGTGATCGGCAACGGTGCGGCAACGATAGACCCGGTCAGCAGGCTGCCGGCCTGTGTCAGCCAGTTGCTGGACACGGTTTATCACCTGGAGGCGCTGACCAGCAATGTGGAACAGATCGGTCTGGTGGATGACCCCAACTGGGCCTGTGTACTCGAAGGGGCCACCATTACCGGCACCTCGGGCATGACCCTGTCGTCCTCGGGCAATGATGAGCCCATAGGCGGTGGTCAGCAAATGCCGGTCGGCTCGGTGGCGGTGTCGCCCTATAACGGCGAGGTGGGTGTGCTGCCGGCCATGAGCACGAACGAAAACCCGGCGCCGTCGCTGCCGACCCCGGTGGGGGCTCTTGCCGGCCACCCGGTCATGCTGCGCATGCGGGCGGACCTGGCCTCCGATGTACTCCTGGTCAACTCCTTTACGCTGACGGACTCATCGGGCTCCAGCTTGCCTGGCACCATTCTGCTGTCGTCAAACGCTGTCGCCGGTTCGATCTCGACAGCGCAGCCCGATGCGCTGATAGCCCCCTGCGTGGCGTTTTTTGTGCCGCTGACCCAACTGGCCTCGCAGGTCACGTATACCGCCCAATTTGTCGGTAGCCGCAATGGTATTGCCGTCAATGAAACCTGGTCATTTACGACGCAGTAGGGCGGGGCGGGGTTTATTGCTGCCCTGGTTTGCCATGATCAGTATAAGGGGCCCGCATGCGGGCCTTTTTTACTGCCGCTGGCTGCAAAAAATATTTCGTGCGAAACTGCGGCCCTTAGTCCCATCATGGCGGCGCCATCAAGCGCCCGCCTTCTGACACCTTGTTGGCACTGCCCATGAAAAACCTTTATCTCCGCCTGCGCCGTGCCTGGCTTCGCTCTGCGCTTGGTCACGTGCTCCAGCGCAGCCGCAGCCTGCGTATCACTATTTATGCCCTGTTGGTGCTGGCCAGCGCTTGCAGCCTTTATGGCCTGTTGTACACCGCGCCAGAAGACTCCATTACCATAACCACCGGCCCGGCCGGCAGCCAGTTCGAGCACGACGCGCAGTTGTATGCGGCCATTCTCAAGCGCAGCGGGGTCAAGCTGAAAATATTGCCCTCCCTGGGTTCCCTGCAAAATATCGAGCGGCTCAATGATCCCCGGCAGCATGTTGATGTGGGTTTTGTACAGGGAGGCATTCCCGACGGCACACCTATCGACAATCTGGTGTCGCTGGGTAGCGTGCGCTACCAGCCGCTGATGATTTTTTACCGCAGCAAGGAGCCCTATACACTGCTGTCGCAATTTCACGGCAAGGCCCTGGTGATTGGGCCGGAGGGCAGCGGGGCGCACTTGCTGGCGCTGAAGCTGCTGGCGCTCAACGGCATTGAGTCTGGGAGCGACACGCCGTTGCTGGATACCGACTCCGACGAGGCTTCCGCCGCATTGCTGGATGGCCGGGTGGATGCGATATTCCTGATGGGTGACTCCGCCAATATGGCAGTAACCCACAAGCTGTTGCACGACGAAAATATTCGTCTGTTCAGCTTCGACCAGGGCGATGCCTATGTGCGCAAGGAAATCTTCCTGAACAAGCTGACCATGCCGCGCGGCGGGCTTGATTTCGGCAAGGATATTCCTGACCAGGACGTCACCCTGATCGGCCCCACGGTGGAACTGGTGGCGCGCAAGGGTTTCAATTCGGCCCTGTCTGACCTGCTGCTGGAAACCGCCAGGGAAGTTCATGGCAAGCCCAGCATGCTGCAACACCGGGGCGAGTTCCCGACGCCGTTGCAACAGGAATTCCCCATTAGCGACGACGCTACCCGTTATTACAAATCGGGCAAAACCTTTCTGTACCGAACCCTGCCGTTCCGGGTTGCCAGCATGCTGGACCGGCTGGAGTGGGTGGTATTGCCGCTACTGGTGTTGCTGATTCCTGCCCTGCGCGTCATTCCCTCCATTTACCAATGGCGCATGCGTGCCCGTATTTTGCGCTGGTATGGTGCCCTGCTATTGCTGGAGCGCGACGTCAGCCTGCGTAATGCCCCCGATCAGCACGATAACCTGCTGCGGCGCCTCAATCACATCGAGCGTGCAGTCAACAACCTGCGTGTGCCCATTTCGTTTGCCGACCAGTTTTATGTGCTGCGTCAGCATGTTGATTTTGTGCGCGAAAAGCTGCTCGACACGAACGAGTGAATATATTGTGAAGGGGAAGCCCGGCACCTTGACCACGTGCCGGGGCAGGTGCGAGGATTTGCCTCGCCCGTGTGCGCAGCCTGGCTGCGCCGGGAATAAACAAGAAGTCACCCCGGCACTATCGCCCCAGCAGCAACCAGCTAAGGAATACCGATCATGGTAGGCATACGCAACGTCATTTCCACGCTGTCTCCCAATGGCCATGAAATCATGGGCCCGAATGTGCTCATGTACCACCACCCCGAAAGCTCCATTGTCAGCGGTTCGCTGCTGACTGTTGAGAGTAACCATTTTTGCGTGCTCAAGGCCCGTGGCGCCATTTTGAACGTGTATGAAACCGGCCAGTATTCGGTAGTAACGCCCGACAAGCCCCTGATCGGCTCTTTTACCCAGTCTTTCTTTGGTGGCGCCAGCCCCTGGCAATACGAAGCGCTTTACATCAACCGCACCAAGATGGTCATCAAGACCCGTGGCCTTGCGTTGTCGGCGGAAATGGCGGAAATGTCCTACGAGGCGGACTATTACTTTCACGTCAAGAGCAAGGAAGACGCCGTCGCCCTGGTCACGCATATGCCGCAGACCAGCAATGGCGTGACGCTCGACGAGGTCAACGCCTATGCCGGCCCGGTGATCGAGCAGTCGATCAACCAGATCGTGCAGGTGACGCCGCTGGAAAAGGTGAATGAAAAAATCCAGGCCATTACCCAACTGGTGCACGATCACCTGCAAGAATTCCTGAAGATGTTCGGCATTACCGTGGACACGGTAAAAGTGCTGGTGATGCCCAAGGACGAGCGCATGCGCCAGCTGATCTCCCTCAAGGCCTTTGGCCTGACCGAGCTGGAAGCCGTGCGTTATTACACTGCTATCCTGATGGCGGAGCGTGGCGTGGTGTCGGCCCCGAACATGGCTATCGGCCACCCCTTCCACATGGGTGGCGTGCAAAACGTGGTCAGCGCCGACCGTATGGTGGCGCGGCCTGCGGCAACTGCCGGGGCAGCACCGGCCACGGCCAGCAGCCGGCCCGTGCCGCCCAACCCGGCGCAGGAATAAGCCATGGCCTACCAGATACCGGGGCAGGGCAGCGTTCTCTACGAAACCTGGGTCATGCTGCTCAATGGCTATGGCTACAACTGGTATCGCCTGGACAACCAGTTGCGTGAAGATGACCTGCTGGTGCGTGAGCGTGCCTGCTACTTCCTGACCGAAGCGGCCAGCAAGATGCAGAAGCAAGAGGCCGACTATCACCGCAAATACCTGCCGGAACCCAGTCGCGAGCAGCCTTTTCCGCCGGCGGCGCGCATGGCGACACACCGGCTGATGCGGGAAACGCGGCAGGGCATTCTCGCGCTGGAGGGTCGGGTGCGTGGGCAAAGCGTGCCCCCCACCGACAAGGTGTGGCAGCGCTACCGCACCGAGATCGGCAGCATGGATGTGCTGGTGCATATGGATGTGCAACTGGTTGGCCTTTGCCAGGCCGTTGACGAGGAGGCGGCCCGCTTCCGTCCGGAAACCTGGGACAACGAGGACGAGCTGAACACCTTGCGCTCCAACCTGGGCATGATCGAGCAATTGCTGACACAGCGGGCGCAATACCTGCTGGTGCCTACGGGGAAGATTCCGGGGATGTATTAGGCCTGTTCTTTGAGTACTCAACCAGGGCGCCACATTCACCAAATCAGCCGCCGCCCAGCCAAAAGCTTGGGCGGTGGTTTACCCTTGTCCTATTGTCAATCCGGCCTGTCCTGCTACAAGTAGGCGTAACGTCAACTTGCCTGCAGCAATCCCATGTCATCTCCTTTTTGCTTCTTGAAGCAAGCCTTGGGCTTCCTTGTACTGCTGACCCTGTCCATGCTGGCCATGTCGCAGGATGCACCCCGTCACGACTACAAGGTCATCTGGGATGTTGCCTACACCGCACCCGGCTGGCCGCAAGCCTTGCAGGGCGATCTCTACGTGCCGGAGGGGCAGGGCCCCTTTGCCGCCGTACTGGTGGTTCACGGCGGCTCATGGCAGCATGGTGACAAGAGCGATATGGCGCCCATCTGCCGCGATCTGGCTCGCCGTGGCTACGTGGCCTTTACCGTGAATTACCGGCTGGCGCCGCAGTATCTCTATCCTGCCCCCATTCTGGACTTGCAGGTGGCTGTGCGCTGGCTGCATGCCCATGCGGATGAGTACCACCTTGACCCGGCCCATACCGGTGCCTGGGGTTACTCGGCGGGGGCGCATCTGGTGGCCTTGCTGGGCACGCTGCACGCGGGCGATGCGCTGGCGACGCCGGACACGACCTTGCAGGCGGTAGTGTCTGGCGGCACGCCAGCTGACCTGCGCAAATGGCCGCATTCGCCACTGGTCGGGATTTTCCTTGGCAAGAATGGCATCGAGGCGCCTGCGCTCTATGCCGAGGCATCGCCAGTGGTGCACGTTACCACGGCGACACCGCCCTTTTTTCTCTACCATGGCACCGCCGACACGCTGGTGGAGCCAGACCAGGCCATGGGTATGGAGGCGGCCCTGAAAGCAGCGGGCGTGCCCGTTCAGCTATACTGGGTCAACGGTCACGGGCATATCTACACTGCGCTTTTCCCCGGCAAGGCTGTTGACGAAGGGCTGGACTTTCTGGATGCGCACCTGAAGCCTGTGGCTTCGATGGCAAACGGGCATTAGGCATTAGGCATGGGGCAACGTGGTGCGCTGCCCAAGCCATATTTGCGACGGAGTACGCTCTGCGTCCGACCAGCTATATGGTAAATTTGAAGTAACATTGTCCAGCCGAAATAACCCATGGAGTTTGCCATGCTGATGACAGACACCACCCCCGAGCTCGACCAGCAGCTGTTCTGGCGCCTGATCGAGATCAGTACGGCGCTGTCGGGCGAGCGCAATACTTCCCGGCTGTTTGAGCGCATCCTCGATGCCGCCCAGGATATCACTGGCGCCGACGGCGGCACCCTCTACCTGCTGCGCGAAACCGACGGCGTGCTGGGCCTGGATTTTGAGATACTGCGCAACAATTCCCTGGGCCTGCGCATGGGCGGCACATCCGGCACCCCCATTCCCTTTCCGCGCCTGCCGCTCTATCGCGAAGATGGCTCGCCCAACCACAATAATATTGCCACCCATACCGCGCTCAACCGCCATATGGAGAATATCGAAGATGCCTATTTTGCCCAGCATCTCGATTTTTCCGGCACCAAGGCTTTTGACCAGCGCTCCGGCTACCGCTCCAAATCCTTCCTGACCGTGCCCCTGTGCAACCACGCCGATGAAGTGATCGGCGTGCTGCAACTGGTCAATGCGCGCGACGCCAGAACCGGCGAAACGGTGGCCTTTGCCAAGTCGCTGGAACCCATCGTGGCTGCGCTCGCATCCAGCGCCGCCATCGCGCTGGATAACCAGATACTGCTGCAAGACCACAAGGAGTTGCTGAATTCCTTTATCCAGGTGATCGCCCAGGCGATTGACGCCAAGTCCTTTCATACCTCGGCGCATTGCCAGCGTGTGCCGGTGCTGACCGAGCTGATCGCCCAGGCCGCCTGCGAGGCCGAAGCCGGCCCGCTACAGAATTTCACGCTCGACGAAAACGAATGGTACGAGCTGCGCGTTGCCTCGTGGATGCACGACTGTGGCAAGCTCGCCACGCCTGACTACGTGCTCGACAAGGCCACCAAGCTGCACCTGCTGATTGATGGCATAGACACCGTAAGGGCGCGTTTCTCCACGCTCAAGGCGCAACGCGAAATCACCGTGCTCAAGCAGATCATTGCCGATGCCTCGCAGGCCGAGGCGCTGCAACAAGGCTTGCAGGCAGAACTGGTCGCCCTCGACGAAGACTGTGCGTTTATCGAAAAGGCCAATGTCGGCGGCGAATTCATGCGCCCCGAAGACCAGGCCCGCGTGCGCAAGATTGCGGAATTGCGCTGGGTAGACCAGAAGGGCGTCGAGCAACCCATATTGACCGAGACAGAAGTCAAATTCCTCTGCATCGAGCGCGGCACGCTCAGCTTCGAGGAAAGGCAGAAGATCAATGACCATATGAAGGTCACCATCCAGATGCTGGAATCCCTGCCTTTCCCCAAGAACCTGCGCCGCGTGCCCGAGTATGCCGGCGGCCACCACGAAAAAATGGACGGCACCGGCTTCCCGCGTGGGCTCAAGCGCGACCAGATGTCCTGGCCAGCGCGTATGATGGCGATTGCGGATATTTTTGAAGCGCTGACGTCCAGTGAACGGCCCTACAAACCGCCCATGAAAATTACCCAGGCGCTGTCGATCTTGCAGCGTATGCGCGACCAGCATCATATTGATCCTGATCTTTATGCCTTGTTTTTGCAGGGGCGGGTCTGGGAGAAGTATGCACGGATTTATTTGAAGCCGGAGCAGCTGGATGTTACTGAGGTGGGGGCTTATGTGTAGGGCGGAACCCCGCAGGGTTTCCGCCGCATGGTAGCTGGAAGCTATATCCAAAGATATCGATTTTGACGAAGCTGTGATTGAGCAACGTTTTCATTTTTTCCTGTATCGCTCAAAGCAATTGTCGTTGCCATGCGGCGGAAAACCCTTCGGGTGTTCCGCCCTACAATTTCTGGTCAAGCTGACCGTTGGGCTCAAAACCCTCCAATAACATGCAGGGTGAACGCTGTATAAACGTTCAAGTCAAGAATTGATCCGTCAGCATTCAGCAGCTTGCCACCCTTCTCTACAAACAGGTGCAATAGGTCCAGTAACTGGTGGTGGGCGAAGCCGGAGGCTTGAAAAGCATCCCTGCCTGGCACCGCTGGCAGGCACGAATATAAGGGTTCCAGCGATATATCACATCTCCACCTCCCTTCAGAGAGGCAGTAGGGACGGCCAATACCCAATTTTATAGAAATCTGGTCACCAGCCTGCGTAATGCCCGCGATACAAGCCTGCATTTGAGTAGGCTTAGATACTTGAGAATCTGCTGAGCTGATTTTCTGGGGCGGCTCCCTTTCTTGCCAAAGGAATTCCGCAAACAGCTCCCGCATCTCGGGGAATGTTAGTAATACTATATTGCCAATAAATTCAGCAGCTTGACTGAAATCCAGTTTTTTTAGCGTCTCAATTTCTATTTGAATAGGAAGCGTACGGCTGCGTTCTTTCTCAGTCGTGACAATAAGGATGGCCTGCTTCTCCACCGAATATTCTATGCTCAGCTTTTCGCTAAGTAGCTTCATAGCGGCGCATCCACTCCGTGCAGGTGATTCGTAATATTTTTTACCATCAGTAAGTGTATGGCGGAACCCCGCAGGGTTTCCGCCATACAACGGCAGGGTTCATAAAATATACGACCCACCTATTCTCTCCTGAACAACCCCACGATCACCTCCCGCAACCACCGGTTCGCCGGATCATCATCCCGGCTTTTATGCCAGTACAAATACACATCCATATTCGGGCTGGGAAACGGTGTCGGGTATAGCGCCGTATCATAGCCGGCATTGGCCATGAGCGCATATTGCTCGGGCATGGTCAGCAGCAACTCTGAACTTTCCACCACGCGGCAGGCGGCAAAATAGTGCTGGCAGCGCAGCACGATGCGGCGCTCCTGCCCGCTGCGCGCCAGTTCCACATCTTCCAGCCCTGGCCCCCGGCGGCGCGATGACACCAGCACGTGGCCGCTGGCCATATAGGTTTTCATGTCCAGCTTGCCGTCGCGCAGGGCGGGGTGCTGGCGGCTGGCCACCACGACGAGGCGATCTTGCGTGACAGGCAGGCGGTGGATGTCGCTGTCCAGGGGCAGGAGTACGTCTACGGCCATGTCCAGCCGGCCATTGGCCAGTTCCAAGTCCATCTCGCGCCGGTCTACCCGTGTGCTGCTGACGCTGACGCCGGGGGCGATGCGGGTCAGTTCCTGTAGCAGGCGGGGCAGTGCGGTGGCTTCGAGTACGTCGCGCAGGCCCAGGCGGAATTCGCGCCGGGTGTCGGCGGGGTTAAAGGTGGGCGCGCCGCTCAGGCCGTCTTCCAGCATCTGTAGCGCTTCGCGAATCGGCACCACCAACTGCTCGGCCCGTGCGGTGGCCACCATGCGCTTGCCACGGCGCACAAACAGGCTATCGTCAAACTGGTCGCGCAGGCGGTTGAGGGCATGGCTGACGGCGGGTTGCGACAGGTTCAGCAGGGTGGCCGAGCGCGTGAGCGTGCCTTCCCGGTAGATGGTGAGGAAGACGACCAGCAGGTTCAGATCAAGCCTGTTTATATTCATATTGCGAATAGTTAAAAATAAGAACTATCGATTGGCCTGATTCTAAGGGCAGGGCTAGACTCAGTCACGTTGAATCACCCATTGCGGAGATAAATAATGGATTTCGCCTATTCCCCCCGTTGCCAGGACTATCTGGCCCGTGCCCGGCAGTTCATGGCCGACGAACTGGCGCCACGCCAGGCTGACTATCTTGCCGCCCTCAAGCGCGAACCCTGGCAGGTGCCGGCGGTGATGAAAACGCTGAAGGCCAAGGCCCGCGAGCAGGGCTTGTGGAATCTTTTCCTGCCCGACGAGGTGCATGGCGCCGGGCTCAGCAATGTGGAATACGCGCCGCTGGCCGAGGCCATGGGCCGCTCCCTGATCGCTCCCGAAATCTTCAATTGCAATGCGCCCGACACCGGCAATATGGAAGTGCTGGCAAAATACGGTACGCCTGCGCAGCAGGAAGAATGGCTGACGCCGCTGCTGGCTGGCGAGATTCGTTCTGCTTTTTGCATGACCGAACCGGATGTCGCCTCCAGCGACGCTACCAATATGCAGGCCACGGCCCTCATCGAAGGTGACGAGGTGGTTATCAATGGCCGCAAGTGGTGGAGTTCGGGCGTGGGTCATCCGGATTGCCGTATTCTCATTTTCATGGGGCTGAGCAATCCCTCCGGCGATGCACCCAAGCATCAGCGTCATTCCATGGTGCTTGTGCCCATGAATACGCCGGGCGTAAAGGTGGAGCGCCTGCTGCCGGTGTTTGGCCAGCTTGACGAGCCCTACGGCCACGGCGAAGTGAGCTTTACCAATGTGCGCGTGCCCGTCAGCAATATCATTGCCGGTCTGGGTCGTGGTTTTGAAGTGGCACAGGGGCGGCTTGGGCCGGGCCGTATTCACCACTGCATGCGTGCGATTGGTGCTGCTGAATATGCGCTGGAATTGATGATAAAACGCGGCAGCAGCCGTGTTGCCTTCGGCAAGCCGCTGGCAGCGCTGGGTGGCAATCGCGATATTATCGCCAATGCCCGCATCAGCATCGATCAGGCTCGCCTGCTTACACTGAAAGCGGCGTGGATGATGGACACCGTGGGCGTGAAGGCCGCCATGAGCGAAATCTCGCAGATCAAGGTGGTGGCGCCCACGGTGGCGCAGACTATCATCGACCAGGCCATACAAATGCACGGTGGCGCTGGCGTTTCCGACGACCTGCCGCTGACCGCCATGTTTGCCTATGCCCGTGTGCTGCGCCTGGCCGATGGCCCGGACGAAGTGCACCGCACGCTGATTGCCAAGCTGGAAGTTGGCAAATACATGAAAATCTGAGCATGGAATAGAGCTATGAGTCTGATTGATGAAGCCGGAGGCGTCAGGAACGGCGAGGAACTGGATATTGCGGGTGTAGACCGTTACCTGAAATCAGCGCTGAGCGGGCTGGAAGGGGAGTTGCGTATTACGCAGTTTCCCGGCGGCGCCTCCAACCTGACCTATCTCTTGCAGTACGACAATCGTGAGCTGATCCTGCGCCGGCCACCGTTTGGCAAAAAGGCAAAGTCGGCGCATGACATGGTGCGCGAAGCCCACATCATGCAGGCCCTGAAGCCGGTCTATCGCTACGTGCCCGATGTACTCGTGCTTTGCGAAGACGAGGCGGTGATGGGCTGTGACTTCTACGTGATGTCGCGTATTCGCGGCGTCATTCCCCGGCAGAATTTTCCGGCCGAACTGGCGCTGACACCAGTAACCACGCGCGCGCTCTGCCTGAGCGTGATCGACAAGCTGATCGAACTGCACAAGGTTGACGTTGAAAAAGCCGGCCTGTCGGCATTGGGCAAAGGGCAGGGCTACGTGGCGCGGCAGGTCAGCGGCTGGAGCGAGCGTTTCCGCGCTGCCCGCACTCCGGATGTGAATGATTTTGAAGGCGTCATGGGCTGGCTGCAGGAAAAAAAGCCGGCCACCGAAATGGCAATTACGCTGATACACAATGATTTCCGTTTTGACAATGTCGTGTTGAATCCCGAGCAGCCCTCGGAGGTTATCGGCGTGCTGGACTGGGAAATGGCCACCCTGGGTGATCCGCTCATGGACCTGGGCAGTTCGCTGGCCTACTGGGTGCAGGCAGACGATGATCCGTTCTTCCAGTTGATGCGCCGGCAGCCTACCACCGAGCCGGGCATGCTTACCCGGCAGGAAGTGATCGATTATTACGCCGAAAAAACCGGCTACAAGGTCGACCATTTTGATTTTTACACGATCTATGGCCTGTTCCGCCTCGCTGTGATCATCCAGCAGATTTATTACCGCTTTTACCACGGCCAGACCCAGGACAAACGTTTCGCGATGTTTGGCCAGATCGCCAATTACCTGGAGCAACGCTGCCTGCGCCTGATCGGGGAGTCGGCAATCTGATGGCCAGCCTTTATCTTGTGCGCCATGGTCAGGCTTCGTTTGGTTCGGCCAATTATGATTCCCTCTCTACGCTGGGGCAGATGCAGTGCCGCCTGCTGGGCGACTGGTGGCGGCAACGCAACTGGAAGGCCGTGCCGCTGGTGAGCGGCCCCATGCAGCGGCACCTGCAAAGCCTGCGTTCTTTTCAGGATGGCTTTCAGTCGGATGTCGTTGCCGGCGAGCCGGTGGTATTGCCACAACTGGCCGAGTTTGATCACGAAAACGTGCTGCGCGTGTATCGCCCGGAATTTACGGATATGGCCGGCATCGCCCATTACCTCGTGAGCACCGGCAACCCGCGCAAAGCGTTCCAGCAGATTTTTACCGAGGCGGTAGAGCGCTGGCATGACGGCCGCTTTGATGCCGATTACAACGAAAGCTGGCCGGTTTTCCGGCGGCGTGTGCAGGAAGGTTTTGCGCTGCTGCGGGCGGAGGGCAGCGACAAGATGGTCTTCACCTCGGGCGGCGTCATCAGCGTCATCATTCAACAACTGCTGGGCATCAACGATGCCCGCAGCTTTGCCATCAATGCCGTCATCGCCAATAGCAGCGTCAGCCGCGTTCTGTACAAGGACGATGAAATCAGCCTGAGCACTTTCAATACCACCGCGCATCTTGACGTTCACAATGCGCCTGAACTCATCAGCTATCGCTGACAAGGACTCCCCCATGAACAATGTATTTGATCTGACCGGAAAAATCGCCCTGGTAACGGGCGCCAGCCGTGGCATTGGCGAGGGCATCGCCCGTATTCTCGCGGCCTATGGCGCGCATGTGATTGTTTCCAGTCGCAAGGTCGAGGCCTGTGAAGTCGTGGCTGCGAGCATTCGTGAAGCTGGTGGCAAGGCCGATGTGCTGGCCTGCCATATTGGCGAAATGTCGCAGATCGAGCAGGTGTTCAGCACCATACGCGAGCGTTATGGCCGCCTTGATATTCTCATCAACAATGCCGCGACCAATCCGCATTTCGGGCCGATTTGCGATACCGACCTCGTGGCTTTCCAGAAGACGGTGGATGTGAATATCCGGGGCTATTTCTTTATGTGCGCCCGCGCCAGCAAGTTCATGGCGGAAAACGGCGGCGGCAGCATTGTCAATGTGGCTTCGGTCAACGGCGTGATTCCCGGTGCCTTCCAGGGCATTTATTCCATTACCAAGGCAGCGGTCATTTCCATGACCAAGGCTTTTGCCAAGGAATGTGCGGGGATGGGCGTGCGCGTGAATGCGCTGTTGCCAGGTGGGACTGATACCAAGTTTGCCTCGGCACTGGTGCATAACCCGGTGATTCTGGAAGAGCTGTTGAAACATGTGCCGATGGGGCGTATCGCCAAGCCGGAGGAAATGGCGGGGGCGGTGCTTTATCTGGTGTCGCCGGCGGCCAGCTATACCACCGGGGTTTGTTTGAATGTTGATGGTGGGTATTTGCTGGTTTGACTTCCTGTTCTTGCTCCGGCCCGTGATCCCCCTCTCCCGAGGGGAGCGGGGGATAAACCTGGCCGGTGATTGATTGGTCCTTATATACGAGAAAAAACCATGAAAGAATTTTCTGGAAAAGTCGCCGTCATCACGGGCGGCGCCGAGGGTATCGGCAAGGCATTTGCGGCCAAGGCAGCCAGCCTGGGAATGAAGCTGGTGCTGGCGGATATCGACACCGCCAAGCTGGAAAAAACCGCGCAGGAGCTGCATGACGAATTCGAGGTAGAGGTAATCACCCAGCGCACCGACGTATCACAGGAAGAAGCCGTGCGCGCCCTGGCCGACCGGGCCTTTAGCGAATTCGGGAACGTGCATCTGCTGTTCAACAATGCGGGTGTCGCTGCTGGCGGCAATGCCTGGGAAACCAGCACGAAGGAGTGGAACTGGGTGCTGGGCGTCAATCTTTATGGCGTTGTGCACGGCTTGCAGGCTTTCCTGCCGCGTATGCTGGCCAACGGGGACGAGGGCCATATCATCAATACTGCGTCAGCAGCGGGCCTGACCAGCCAGCCCAGCATGGCGACCTATAACGTCAGCAAGCATGGCGTGGTCACGCTGAGCGAGGGCCTGTATCAGGACCTGCTCTTGCGCAAGGCAAAGGTATCGGTGTCGGTACTCTGCCCGGCCTGGGTAAAAACCCGTATCGCCGACATGACGCGCTACGATACCGAAGACCGCCATGTGGAACTGGACAAGCTGGATGCCGTGGCGCGCAAGACCGCTCGCGCCGTCGAGCAGGCAGTGGAAAACGGTATTCCCCCGCAGCAGGTGGCTGAGGTAACCTTTGCCGCCATCGTCGACAATCGTTTCTACATCCTCACGCACGATATGGTAAAAATTGCGGTGCAACTGCGTCTCAAGGATATTGCCGAGGGCCATCAGCCCCGCCTAGTACCGTTTAACTGACTATGTGTTGAACAAGTCATCCTGACTTGTTCAACACCCGTGATTTCCGGTACACGCCCGGAAATCACTCACGCCAAATCAATCACCCGCGTGATTGATTTGCGGGCAGCACACCCATGTGCTGCGGAGCCTCTGACTTCTTCGGAGGCTCCCTATAAATACAGGAGCCCGCATGAAAGCCGTCTTGTGCAAAACCCATGGCCTGCCGGAAACGCTGGTGGTTGAAGAGCTGCCGTCGCCTGTACCGGGGCCGAAGCAGGTGCTGATCAGCGTCAAGGCCTGTGGAGTGAACTTTCCCGATACGCTCATCATCCAGAATCTTTACCAGTTCAAGCCGGCCCTGCCGTTTTCGCCGGGTGGCGAGCTGACCGGCATCGTCAAGGCGGTGGGAGAGGGTGTCAAACACGTGCAGCCGGGCCAACCCGTGCTGGCCTTTACCGGCTGGGGCGGTTTTGCCGAAGAAGTGCTGGCCGACGCCAAGACCGTCATTCCCCTGCCTCCCACTGTTGATTTGACGGTGGCAGCAGCCTTCATGATGACCTATGGCACCTCCTACCATGCCCTCAAGGATCGCGCCAACCTGCAGCCGGGTGAAACCCTGCTGGTATTGGGGGCGTCGGGTGGCGTGGGCCTGGCCGCCATCGAACTGGGCAAGAAGATGGGTGCACGGGTCATTGCTGCGGCATCCACGGCGGAAAAGCTGGAGGTGTGCAAGGAAAATGGCGCTGACCTGCTGGTGAATTACACCGACCACAACTGGCGTGAGCAGATCAAGACCCTGACCGACGGCAAGGGTGCGGATGTTATTTATGACCCGGTCGGTGGCGAGTTTGCCGAGCCGGCGCTGCGCTCCATCGCCTGGAAGGGGCGCTATCTGGTAGTGGGTTTTGCGGCGGGCGATATTCCCAAGGTGCCGCTCAATCTGGCGTTGCTCAAGGGTTGCTCCATCGTCGGTGTATTCTTTGGTGATTTTGCCGCGCGCGAACCGCAGGCCAGTCAGGGCAATGCCATGCAGCTTTTTGCCTGGCTGATGCAGGGCGAATTGAAGCCCTATATTTCCGGGCAATATCCGCTGGAGCGGGCCAGCGAGGCGCTGCGTGCGTTGATGGACCGAAAAGTCAGCGGCAAGATCGTGCTGGTGACCGGGAAACAGGGTGGAGTGGTTCATCCGGAAAATTGAGTAACAGCTGCTATAGCCGCGCTGCGACAGGCTGAGCACGAACGGTGTTTGCCAGTGAGGGTTTGATGCCTGAAAAACCGACCACAACCGTTCACCCTGAGCCTGTCGAAGGGTGGCTATGGCATCGGGTTTTCAATGGCCGATATTACCCGATTTCCTGCATGGCCCAGTAGTCGCCAAACAAAATGGGCCACATCATGTGGCCCATTTTGTTTTCCGGCGAATAAAAATGCATCAGCTGGTCAGCAAACGCTCCAGCCCCAGTTCCCGCGCCTGTGCCCGCAATTTCGACTGCTGTTCCTGCGGCAGCTTTCCCAGCACCTCCGGAAAGCTCTCGCGCAACTCAGCCGGGCTGGCAGCCAGCGCTTGCAGCGCAAATTCCCAGGCGCCCGAGCGGCGTGCAGTATCCACCAGCCGGCCCAGCAGGCCGGGGTCCAGGCTCATGCCTTCCTCGATCAGGTTCTTCTGCATGTTCAGGGGCAGTTGCTGCACCAGGGTCAGCAGGATTTCGGCATGGCCGGCCATGGCGGTCAGCGCCTCATCCCAAACGCCTGCATCGGCAGCGGCATTGAGCAGACGGCCGACGATATCGCCATCCTGACTGATGCCGCGCTCGATCAGGTTCTGCCGGGTAGCAGCCGACATATTATTGGCCATGGCAATCAGTTGCTCCCAGCGCTCGCCCGCTGCCACGGCACGCAGCAAGCTGGCGAGGGTGGCGTCGCTTTGCCGGGCCAGTGTCAGCGCCAGCTCGGCCTGATGGGCCTCGTCAAAGTCCTGCACCAGATCCAGTGTCGGCAGCCACAGATCGTGTTCGGCGGCAGCGGCGATGATGTCGTCCAGCACACTTTCATCCAGCGCTGCGGCCAGCCCGGACATGCGCTGGCGTCCTGCCGGTTCCATCAGCCGCACCAGCGGCAACAGGGAGTTCCACATCTTCAGGGTATGTGCGGTGTCGATAATGCCCTGCATGATGACCGGCTCCTGCGCCACCGGCAGGTTGATAAAGCGCTGCTGGCTGGGCTTGCTGAGCCAGGCGACGATGGGCAGTAGCTCGCTCCACAACTCGTATTCGTGCAGGGCCCGTATCATGCCGCCCAGCACCTCGTCGTCTTCGTTGATGGCTACGTCGCCGAGCATGCGGCTGAGCGGTTCGCTCACAAAGGTCATCAGGCCCAGCGCTTCGGGCCAGAGCGAATGCGTGTTGGCCGCGACGATGATCTTGCGGATACGCTCCTGCGTGAGCATGCCGATAATGTGATTCAGGTGTGCCTTGTCGTCGGTATAAAAAGCGATTTGCAGAAGCACATGGTCGTCGCGAATATCGTCCAGCACGGCTTTGAGCATGGCGTCGGGCAGAGCGCCGACAAAGCGGCCCATGGTGATGTAATCCTTGCGCAGTATCATCTCGCGTGACACCGCCACGGCGCGCTCGACCGGAATGCCCCGCAGCAGGGCCACCACCCGGCGCGGATCAATGCCGATACAGACATCAGCCAGAAAAGGTACCGGCAGACGCAGTGCCATGTCGATGGCACGCTCGGTCGGCATGTGGCCAGCAATATGCGCGCACAGGAAGGGCCCCACGGCCTTCTGGGCGATGACCGTGAGCAGGGCCGTGGGCAATATACGGCTGGTGGCCGCAATGCGCTGGAACATGGCGTGGTGGCGGTCAAACAGGGTGTTGGAGATACCTTGACGCAAAGTGGCGACAGTCTCGGCATCCAGCTGCGCCATAAATGACACCGCATTCACGTCAAGGCCGAGTTGATTCGCCAGCTTGAAAATTTCTGCCCGTTGGATGAGTTTGCTCATACTGAAGCCGCTCTCAAGCGAACAGGATTTTGCGCACGGTGCCGCGCAGCAGCGCGGGCACATGGCTAAGCGTGCCTTCGAGGGCCTTGGTCAGGTCCGCGTCCTGCTGCTTTTTAAGGCGCCTGACGGCCTCGGTCAGCTGCCCCAGTTCGGCATCGCTCAGTTCGGCCATGCGGGCGGGCAGGTCGGTGCCCAGTTCCTGGGCAAGCTGCTGGAAAGCAGGTTGGGGCATCGCTATGTCCTCAATGCGGGTTTACTGCATCATGTACCAAGTCAAACGTGGCGGGTTTGCCGAGGTGACGAGAACTACCGGTCACTGAGCCAGTATGGCAGTGCCCGAAAAGGTGCCTCAGCGACTGGCGCGGGCCTCGGCCTGCTTGCGCTGGCGATATTCCAGCGGTGTTTCACCGGTCCAGCGTTTGAAGGCACGGTAGAAAGTGCTTGGGTCGGAAAAGCCCGTCAGGTACACGATCTGCTCAATGCTTTCCCGTGTTTTTGCCAGAAGGCGCCGCGCCAGCCGCGAGCGGTAGTCCATGAGAATCTGGTTGAAGCTGGTATCGGCCTCGGTCAGCTGGGTGCGCAGGCGCCGCTCGGGGATGCCCAGGCTCCCGGCAACGTCCTGCAGACTGATGGCGCCACCTTCCAGGCCGGCGCCTATGGCACGGCTGACGCTGGCGACCAGGTCATTGCGCTGCAGTTCGGCCATTTTCTCGTTGGCCATTTTCTCGTGCAGGTGCAGCAGGCCAGGCTCGGCCTGCCAGATCACATGCTTCAGGATGTCGCGGTCGAAATACAGGCGACCTTCGGCACAGCCCAGGGTCACCGAGCAGCCGTAGACACGCTCGTATTCTTCGGGGGCCGCGCCTTCCACATGCATGAAGTGCATCGCCAGCGGCTTGAACTGCCCATCGGTCACCAGTTTGAAGAAGCGCAGTACGCCGGCTACCAGGCACTCCGCAAAATGTCGTTGTTGTCGGCTGTCGGTGCCGTCCGCCAGGTAGCAATGTTGCGGTGTGATCACCAGGCGGGCCGAGGTCGCATCGGTCAGCAGGCGCTGGTAAGCCAGCGAGCGCTGGAGGCCGTCGCCAAAATTCCGGCTGCTGAAAAACAGGTATTCCAGCACTTGCCCACGATACACCGGCATGAACTCGCTCAGGTGCAGGCCGATATCGGCATCGTCCGTAATGCGCTCCAGGGCCAGCCAGAAGGCGTTCTGGGCGGCAAAGGGGGTGCGTTCCCGGTCGTTGACGATTTCCGACAGCGCAATGCCGGCCTTGGTGAAAACCTGGTCGGCCGGTATGCCGGCGTTGGCCATGGCCTTGGAGGCCAGTTTCAGCAGGATGGAAGAATCAGTGTGTTTTGCCATGACCTCGGTGACGTCGGCTGTGTCAGGAAAGACGAGGTTAACATAGCTGCGCCCAGTCTTCAGGCTCAAGCGCTTTTTGATGGTGCATTGGCTGGTCGTCCAGAGCTTACTTTGCCTTTGCAGGGGCCCGCTGCTAGAGTCAAAGGCCAAGGAAGCAGTCAGATACGGCAGTGGGTATGGCGGGCTGGAGAGTAGGTTTACGAGGCAAGTCCCTTCTGGCCCTGGTGCTGGCCAGCTTGTTGGCCTTGCTGCCGGTGGCAGTACTCGGCTGGCAGGTGCTGGAGCAGGTGCGCGAGCACTTCAGTCAGGTTTACGCCCGCAACCTGACCCTGCTCCAGCGAGAGAAAATACTGGCACCGGTGTCGCGCGAGCTGGCCCTGTCGCGGCGGCTGGCCGATTCCGAAGTCACGCGGCAATGGATGCTGGACGAAAACAACCCGGCCAGGCGCGCCCTGTTTTTCAGGGAGGCCGAGGGCTATCGGCAGGATTTCCGCGATCATTCCTATTTCGCCATCGTCAACAGTAGCCTGCACTACTACTTCAACGATGCCAGCTCTCCCAACAACCTGACTCCCCACGATACCCTGCATGCCGGCGCTGCGTCCGATGCCTGGTACTTCTCGACCATGGCGGCGCCTGCGAACTTCAATGTCAACGTGGACCTCGACACGCCCCTGAACCTGACCAAGGTCTGGATCAATGTCAAAGTGCGTGACGGTGACCACGATATCGGCCTGGCCGGCACCGGCCTCGATCTCAGCCGCTTCCTGCAAGACTTTATCAGCAGCGACGAGCCTGGCGTCACGCCCATGCTGCTGAACCCGGACGGTTTGATCCAGGCCCACCCCGACCACCGCCTGATCGCCCTCAACTCCGGCACCCATGCCGCCGCCACTCCAGACAGCGAGGGTCTTTATGCGCAACTGGCCGACGCGACGAGCAAGGCTTCCCTGCACCAGTTGCTGTTGCGGGCGCAGCAAACCCCGGAAGGGGTGGAGACCGACTGGGTGCAGCTGGATGGCCGCCGCCAGCTGTTGGCGGTGTCGTATATTCCCGAGCTTAAGTGGCTGGTCGTCACCGCCATCGATCTGCATGCGGCCCATGTCATTGATGCCAGCTGGCTTACGCCGATTCTCGCGGGCCTGTTGGCGCTGTTGATGGTGCTATTGCTGGCCTATAGCTACGTGGTGGACCGCCTGGTGCTGCGCCCGCTGCGGCGCCTGCACCAGTCGGCACAGGCCATTGCGGCCGGGCACTACGACGTGGCCTTGCCCACGGGCCGCAACGACGAACTGGGTGAGCTGAGCCGCGCCTTCGGGCTCATGGCCGACAAGGTGCGGGCCAATACCGAGACCCTGGAAAGCCGGGTGCGGGAGCGCACGCTCGACCTGGAGCAGGCCAACCGGGAAATGGTGGCGGCGCACAAGAAGATTGATGACTCCATCGACTACGCCAGCCTCATCCAGCACGCCATGCTGCCCAACCGGCTGCTTAACGATACGCTGGGCAAGGACCATAGTCTTTTGTGGCGCCCGCGCGATGTGGTGGGTGGCGATTTTTACGTGTATCGGGCCGACGACAGCGGCTATTTGTTCGGCGTGGTGGACTGCGCCGGCCATGGCGTGCCAGGCGCCCTGATGACCATGCTCGCCCACGCCGCCCTTGATCAGGCCATTCTGCAAGCAGGTATGGCTGACCCTGCCGGTATTCTGGCGCGGGTGGACCAGGTGGTGCGCCTCATGCTCAACGATAACGCCAATGTACAAGCCCTGGCTACCAATATGGATATCGGCCTCGCCTTTGTGGATGTGCACAGCCGCAAGGTGACCTTTGCCGGGGCCAAGATTTCGCTGTATTACAGCGATGGCGACAGTGTCGGAGAGCTGACTGGCTCCCGTCGTGCCATTGGCGACCGCCGGATTGGCCAGTTCAGCAATGCCCAGGTGGCTCTCGACCCGCGCCGCACATTCTATATGACTACCGACGGCTTTCTTGACCAGGCCGGGGGGGAGCGTGGCTATAGTTTCGGCAATGGCCGATTTTCCGATATGATACGGCAACATGCCAGAATGCCCGTGGCTGAGCAGGGCGAGGTATTCAGTGCGACGCTGGCTGCCTACCAGGGTGAGCATGCCCAGCGTGACGATATAACCATGCTGTGTTTCCGCTTTGATTGAGCGCAGTGTGCGCTTATCGAACAGCATCATCAAACTGCAGGAGCCGTGATGGATCCGTTTGATTTATTCAGCATGCGTGAGACCTTTAACCGGCAGAACATCATGCTGTGTTTCAACGGTCCCATTTCGCACACCCTGATCGAAGAGATCGGCAATGCCCTGCGTAACTACCTGCAGGCTGACAACGCCCCTCCCTCGGCAGCCATGGATGTCTTTGCCGTGTATATCGAGATGACCCAGAACATACGCCATTATGCGGTCAGGAAGGGCTGGCTGGAACATGACTCGGCAGTGACCATGGTCATCGCCCGTGATGACGAAGGGCGTTACGTGGTATCGGCCGGCAATCTGGTGGATCTGGCCGATGGCGAGGCGGTCCTGGCCCAGGTGCAGGCCATGGCCACGCTCGACAAGGCCCAGCTCAAGGCGGCCTATAAAGAACAGCTGCGCAAGCCGCGTGAGCCCGACGCCACGACGGGCGCTGGTCTGGGGCTGCTGGAGATTGCCCGCAAGGCGAGCTCGCCGCTGATCGGCTCGCTGCGTCAGCTGGCGGATGGGCGCGCCTTTATCAGTCTGCGTGCGGTTATATAAGAAATTGATTCTCAAGGTTTTGTAAGGTTTTGTACGGCGGAAGCAAAGCAGTATGCCAGCAGTAGTGTCAGGCCTGAACAGGCCAGCCAGCAAGGGCGCCGATGACAGCAGCTGTCTGTCACGGCTTAGTGCCAGAAGCAGCAACGAGTATTTTTATGCAACGCACGAGAAATCATCCATGAATGACTTTTCCATTCCTGGCAGCCAGTCCACTCCTGCCATTGCCGGCAACTGGGCTGAAGGCGTACTTTCGATGCAGGGGGACTCCTACCCCGAGAATTCCTTCGAGCTTTTTGGCCCGGTCCTCAACTGGACGCAAAGCTTCCTGGGCCAGGCTGAGCACCCGCTGCGCCTGGAATTGAAGTTGTTATACCTCAATACCAGCAGCGTGAAGGCCATCATGGACCTGTTTGACCTGCTCGAAGAGGCGCATCGGGGCGGGCATCAGGTAGCCGTCAACTGGTACTATGACCGCCGCAACGAGCGGGTGGCCCAACTGGCCGCCGAGTTCAAGGAAGACTTTACCTTTGCCTTCGCCATCATTGGCGAGGATTACGAGTAAAAATCGCAGGCCCTGCCGATGAAGACCCGCCCGCCACAACTGGATCAGCGTATCGAAGACCTGCTGGCCGATCCGGCCCATGCCGAAAACGCCTTGCATGCCCCCTTGCAGGAGTTGTGGCAGCTGCACCGGGATCATCTCAGCCGGCTTGATCGCATTACCCACCTTTCCGACAGCTTCCAGTCCATGGTACGTGACCGGGAGCTGAGCCTGACTGAACGCTTTGACAAGCAACTGCGCCAGCTGCAAAAGATTGCGCGCATTTCCGATCGCTATCAGGAAATGCTGCGTGACATCAATGATGCGCTCAAGGAGGCCTCCACCCACGATGCCCTGACTGGCCTGGCCAACCGGCGCCTGATCATGGATCGCCTGCGCGAGGAAGCCGACCGCTCCAGTCGGCTGGGCCAGTCTTTCGTGCTGGCCATGGTGGACGTGGACTATTTCAAGCGCATCAACGATACCCTGGGGCACGACGTTGGCGACCGTGTGCTGGTGGCCATTTCCCGCTCCATGCAGGCAGGCCTGCGCGAATATGACCTTTGTGGCCGCTGGGGTGGTGAGGAGTTCCTGCTCCTGCTGCCGCAGACGGAAATGGAAGACGCCATGTCGGTCGTGAGCCGTATTCACGAGGCCATTCGTGAGCTGCGCTTCGCTGAGGATGGTGCCGACCTGACCATTACCGCCAGCATGGGCGTGGCCGGTCACAAGACCGGCGACAGCTATGCCCAGACCCTCAAGCGGGCCGACGATGCCCTGCTTGAGGCCAAACGCCAAGGTAAGGACTGTGTCCTGAGCGCCTGAGCGCGGCAGCCACCGGCTGCGTCTGCGGCCATCGCCTTTGACCATCGAGAGGACAAGCATGCAAACAGTGGTAATTACTACCCCGTCCGGTCAGCTTGAGGGCGAGCAGCGCGATGGCCTGCGTATTTTTCGTGGCATTCCCTATGCCGAGCCGCTGGCAGGCCTGGGTCGTGTGCGTCGCCCGGTGGCGGCCAGCCCCTGGACCGGTGTGCGCCAGGCGTTGAAGTTTGGCGTGGCTGCTCCCCAGGAAGATGTGCCCATGATGGGTTCCGGCCCCAAGGGCGATGACTGCCTGAGCGTCAATGTATGGGCGCCCGAGTCCGACATGCCACTGCCCGTCATGGTCTGGATACACGGTGGTGGCTACATAACCGGCTCCAGCGCCCAGGCGCTGTATGAAGCCTCGCGGCTGGCACAGGAAAACAAGGTCGTGGTGGTGAGCTTCAACTACCGTCTGGGCATCCTGGGTTTTGGCTGCTGGCATGACTACCCGGAACTGGAAGCCGACAGCAACAACGGCCTGCGCGACCAGATCATGGCCCTGCAATGGGTACGCGACCAGATTGCCGCCTTTGGCGGCGACCCGGCGCGGGTGACAGTGTTTGGCGAGTCGGCCGGCGGCATGAGTATCGCCTGTCTGCTGGCCAGCCCGACTGCCGAGGGGCTCTTCCACCGTGCCATTATCCAGAGCGGTAGCGGTGACCATGTGTTGCGACCCCTGCCAGCGCGGGGCATTACCCGCATCTTTGCCGAGGCCGCTGGCGATGTGGCCGCCTGTCTGAGCGGCGACCTGGACGGCATTACCAGGGCGCAGCGCCGCTGCGGGCGGGCGCTGGTGGAGCGGGGCGAGCACGAGCGCCCGATTCCCCAGTTCGGCATGACCCTGATGCCGGTCATGGGCGACGACATTCTGCCCATACACCCGGAACGCGCGCTGGCCAATGGCGCTTCGAAAGACGTCCCGCTGCTGATCGGCACCAATGTGGACGAGTGGAACTTCTTCTACTTCGCGCCACAGATGATGGGCTTGGAACGCAGCAATACCGAGCTGACCGACGAGCGCCTGCTGCACGAGATCGAGCGGGCGCTGCCGGGCCGGGGCGAGGCCATGCTCAAGGTCTATCGTTACCTGCTGCCCGATGCGAGCCGCGAGGATCTCTTCTGTGCTTTCGAGACCGACCGCATGTTCCGCCTGCCCAGCACCCGCATTCTGGAGGCGCGCAGCAAGGCCGGCGCGCAGTCCTGGTCCTACCTGTTTGGCTGGCCTTGCCCGCTGATGAAGGCGCTGAAGGCCTGTCATGTCATCGAGATTCCCTTCGTGATGGGTATTACGGGGGCGCCGGCCGGCCAGTTCTTTACCGGCGGCGGCGAGGATGCCGCCCGGCTTTCGGCCCAGATGCGTGCTGCCTGGGCGGGTTTCGCCCATGGCCATCCGCCCGCCGCCGAAGGCTGGCCGGACTGGCCGCTCTACGACGAGGGCCAGCATCGTTACACACTTTCCATTGCAGCCAGGGTCAAGGTAGTTGACGATCCCGAAGGCGAGCGGCGCATGGCCTGGGAAGGGCATATCTAGGTGCGGACTCTGGGCGGCAGATGCCGGCCTTGTTTGAGTTTTGTCTCCATGTGCATGAATCTGTTGGGCTTTGTCAGTCTTTGGGCTAGACTTTGGAGCCTTGGGGGCAGTCCTGCGTAAGGAACGCTGTCACCCGCCATAATAACAACAGGCCCATCGGGGTAGACTGGCCGGGTAGCTTACCGGTTTGGCCCTACCTGCTGAGGAGCGTCAATGAACGAGAATGAGATGCCTGGCGCGCTAAAAGGCTTGCGATCGGCGCTGACACGTCGCCAGCTGTTCAAGTCCGGCGCCATGCTGGGCCCCTTGCTGGCGCTGCCGGTCCAGGTGTTTGCGGCCGATGCCGACGACGAAATGCCGGCCAGCATCAAGAGCCTTAGCCCTCTGGAATACCGGGTGCTTAACCGCCTGCGCGTGGTGCTGTTGCCGGTACAGAATTTCGATCTGCCTTCCACGACCGAAGTGCCGGTCATGGCTAATCTCGATGACCTGATTGGCCGCCTCAATGCCTTTCCCCGTGAACTCCTGCGCCTCGGTCTGCGTGCTTTCGAGTACGGCAGTCTGTTCAGTTTTACGCGCTTCTCCAACAAGGATAACCAGGATGCCTACAAGCAGGTTGAATCCTGGCAGGGTGGCATATTTGTGCAACGCGGGCTGATGTCGGACATCAAGACGCTGGTGACCTTTGCCTACTGGCGTGACCCGCGTACCTGGCCGCTGCTGGAATATGATGGGCCGGTGACGGAAAAGTGGGGTATCAAGCGCCTGGGTAATGCACCCCTGCCACGCGATCCTACGGCATACCACGCCTCGGGCGATAACAGCGTGGCAGAACAATAAAATAGTCGGTTGGGTATTGAATGATTATTTTCAAACAAGTTCAGAAAGAGGGCGTCAAGGTTGTACAGGCCAAGGATCTGGATGTCAAAACCCTGAACCTGCAGGCAGACGTCGTCATTGTTGGCTCGGGCGCGGGCGGCTCCGTGATTGCCTATGAAATGGCCAAGGCCGGGCGCAGCGTGATCGTGCTTGAGGCGGGGCGTTACGTGCCAAGTGCTTCCTTCAAGGAAGACATGATGGACAGCCTGAAGCGCATCTACCAGGATGTTGGCGTGCAAACCAATACCACGGGTGATCTCGTGGTGCTGCAGGGTGCCTGCGTGGGTGGCTCCAGCGTGGTCAATGCCACCATTTGCGCGCGCGCGCCGGACGAGGTGCTCAACAGCTGGGTCACCGATCACGGCCTGACGGACCTGACACCTGACAATCTGGCGCCGTACTACACGAAAATCGAGCAGTACCTGCATGTGCACACCAACGAGGCACATGAAATCAATTCCTGTGCGGCCAAGGTGGTTGAGGGCAGCAAGGAGATGGGCTGGTCCTGGTCACCGCTTTCCCGCAACGTGAAACAGTGCGCGCTGACGGGGCATTGCCTGGCCGGCTGCCCGTCTGACCGCAAGCAGTCCATGCTGGTAACCTATCTGCCCTGGGCGGCAGCGGAAGGCGCTGACCGTTTCCAGGTGTTTTCAGACACCTATGTCGATCAGGTGCTGACCCGTAACGGGCGTGCCGCTGCTGTCGAAGGCCGCGTCATTCACCCTGACACGAAAGAAGTGGTGGCCGATATCCACGTCGATGCCCAGGTCGTGATCCTGGCGGCTGGCGCCATACAGTCTCCCATGCTGCTGCAAAAGAGCGGGCTGGACGGCCACTCCGGGCTGGTGGGCCGTAACCTGTCCGTGAACCCGGTGGTGACGGTGCTGGCAAAATTCCCGGACCCGGTTTACGGCTGGCGTGGCGCCCTGACCGGTGTGCGCGTGGATGAGTTCGACTCACCCAAGGTAGGCGGCTATACCATGGAATCGACCCTGGCTTCCCCGGTGCAGTTGCTGTACCAGGGCGAGCAGGGCACGGGCACCGATCACCTGCGCTTCATGGAAGAGTACAAGTATTTTGCTGCGCTGGTGGTGACCCTGCACGACAATGGCAACGGCTATGTGCACTGGGATGGCACGGTGCGTGGTGGCGACAAGATCATCGAGTGGAACCTGAGCCGCGAATATTTCGAGACCTTCAAGAAGGCCATCAAGGATGCTGCCCGCGTGTTTTTTGCAGCTGGCGCAGAAAAGGTCTACCTGCCGACCTTCCAGCGGCTGGTGGCTACCTCGGTGTTCAATCTGGACAAGACCGTCGATGCCATTGATTTTGGTGCCGTTGGCCTCTACAGCCTGCGCATGTTTGGCTACCACCCGCAGGGCACCTGTCAGATGGGTGTCGATCCGTATTCCTCGGTGGTCAATGCCGTGGGTGAGTGCCATACCGTTGCCGGGCTTTTCGTGGCGGACGCCAGTATTTTCCCGACCGACATCAACGTCAATCCGCAGATGACCGTGTACGCGATGGCCAATTATATTGCTGACCACATCCTCAAGCGTGCCAACAGCTATTTCTGGGCATAAGCTTTCACTGTAATAAAAAATGCCGGGAAATTCCCGGCATTTTTTATGGTGCACGCAATTCCTATTTCGCCAGCTCCGGCCTGTCCCGGAAATACTCCAGCGCCAGTGGATTGGCGAGGGCATCGGTATTTTTGACAGGTTGGCCATGTACCACCTGGCGCACCGCCAACTCCACCAGCTTGCCGCTGATGGTGCGGGGAATATCAGCTACATCCAGGATACGCGCCGGCACATGGCGCGGCGTGGTATTGGCACGTATGGTATTGCGTATCTTGTCCTTCAGCACGGCGTCCAGCGTCTCTCCATCTCGCAGGCGCACGAACAGCACTACGCGCACGTCGCCGTCCCAGTCCTGGCCGATGGCGATGGATTCCAGCACCTCGGGCACTTTTTCCACCTGCCGGTAGATTTCCGCCGTGCCGATACGCACGCCGCCGGGGTTCAGCACAGCGTCGGAGCGGCCGTGGATGATGATCCCGCCATGCGCCGTCTGCTCGCCGTAGTCGCCGTGCGCCCAGATAGTGGGGAAGCGGGAAAAATAGGCGCTGAAATATTTCTCGCCCTCGGGGTCGTTCCAGAAACCGATGGGCATGCAGGGAAAGGCCAGGGTGCAGACCAGCTCGCCTTTTTCGCCGGTAATGGAGTGGCCGGCTTCATCGAAAATATCGACGGCCATGCCCAGGCCCTTGCATTGCAGCTCGCCGCGATAGACGGGCAGGGTGGGGCAGCCCAGTGCAAAGCAGGAAATGATATCGGTGCCGCCGGAAATGCTGGACAGGCAAATATCGGCCTTGATGTCGCGATAGACATAATCAAAGCTTTCATGTGCAAGCGGCGAGCCGGTGGACAGCAGGGCCTTCAGCGCCGTGAGGTCGTGGCTCTTGCCGGGCTGGTAGCCGGCTTTTTCCAGCGCGGCAATATATTTGGCGCTGGTACCGAAAATGCTGACGCGCTCTTTCTCGGCAATATCCCATAGTATGTCGGGCTTGGGCGCAAAGGGTGAGCCGTCGTATAGCACCACGGTAGCACCAAGGGCCAGCGAGGACACCAGCCAGTTCCACATCATCCAGCCGCAGGTGCTGTAGAAGAAGATGGTGTCGTCACGCTTGAGGTCGCTGTGCAGGGCCAGTTCTTTCAGGTGTTGCAGCAGGGTGCCGCCGGTGCCGTGTACGATGCACTTGGGCGCACCCGTGGTGCCGGAGGAATACATGATATAAAGCGGGTGCGCAAAATCCACCGGGGTAAAGGCGATGTCGGTAGCGTTGTTATTGAGCGCATCCGGCCAGAGCACGGCCTGCGGCAGCGCGGTCAGGTCGGGGTTGTGGCGCGTCAGCGGCACAATCACCAGCGCCTGCAAGGAGGGCAGGGCTGCGGCAATCGCCTGTATGCGCTCCAGGCTGTTCAGGCAGCGGCTGTTGTAATAATACCCGTCAGCGGCGATCAGCACCCTGGGCGCAATCTGTCCAAAACGATCCAGCACGCCTTGCAGGCCGAAATCCGGCGAGCAGGAAGACCACACAGCACCCAGCGCGGTGGCGGCCAGCATGGCCACCACAGTTTCCTGAACATTCGGCATAAAGCCGGCAACACGGTCGCCGGCCACCACGCCCCGGCTTTTCAGGAATTCGCTGAAGCGCGCGACCTGCCAAAACAACTCGGCATAGCTCAGGCTGCGGCGTTCGCCATTTTCCAGCCAGGATACGAGGGCGGTGCGCTCATCGCGAAAACGCAGCAGGTTCTCGGCGAAATTCAGGGTGGCGCCGGGGAACCAGCGGGCGCCGGGCATCTTGTCGCCACCCGCCAGCACCTGGGTATAGGGCGCATGGTGGATGGGCTGGAAATACTGCCAGATGCCTTCCCAGAAGGCTTCGCGCTGGGCGACAGACCATCTGTGCAGTGCGGCGTAGTCAGGAAAATCCACGCCATGACGCTCACTCAACCAGTCGCTGAACGCCTGCATATTACTGGCGGCAATACGCTCGGGGCCGGGTTGCCACAGCATGTCACTCATGATGCACTCACCTCGGCACTTACTTCAAAATCGAGCAGAGCCTGGCTTTCATTAACCAGCTCACCCACGGCCGCACGCACATCAGTGACGATGCCGTCGGCATGGGCACGAATGCGGTGTTCCATTTTCATGGCTTCCATCACCAGCAGGGTTTCGTCTTTTTTCACGGCCTGCCCGGCGTTGACCATAACCTGGATAACGCGGCCATTCATGGGTGCCTGATAATGGCGGTCGCCGCTGTGCTGGTGGCCCGGCGTATAGTCGGGAATATGATGCACAAATTCCTGGTGCCGGCCATCGGCATAGAGGTGCAGGTGGCCGGCTGTGGCAAACACGGCGTAGGTCTTGCGGGTATCACCCAGGGCCAGGCTGATTCCCTTTCCGCTTTCCGCATACCGGACGCTGTATTTTTCGCCCTGGCCGAGGCAGTCATACTGGCCATCAACACCCGGCGTCACCAGCAGTTCGTGCGCGGCATCATTGAAATGCACGCGCACCAGTGATTCCGCTGCGCCAAAAACGCGCCAGGAATTACCTTGCTGCCAGGGCGAATGAATATCGTTGCCAACCGCAGGCTTGGCCTCCGCTGCGCTGTGGCGCAGGAAATACACGGCGGCAGCCAGCAGGGCGCTCGCATCAGACGGCGCCAGCTCGGCCCAGTCGGCACGATGCTCATCGAGGAAGCGCGTGGACAGCTTGCCCTCGATAAAGTCACCAATGCCCAGCACCTTGTGCAGGAAGCTGGTGTTGTGCCTGACGCCGGCAATATGCACCTGCTCCAGCGCGAGGCGCAGGCGGGCGATGGCTTGGGTACGGGTGGGGCCCCAGCAGATCACCTTGGCCATCATGGGGTCGTAGTGCACGCTGACGGTGTCGCCCGTGGCAAAGCCGGTGTCGATACGCAGACCGTCGCCATTGGCCGGCAGGTGGAAGTGCTTGAGCAAGCCGGTGGAGGGCAGGAATTCGTTTGCGGGGTCTTCGGCGTACAGGCGCACTTCCACGGCGTGGCCGTGGGGCTTGAGTGTGGCTTGATCCAGCGTGAGCTTTTCGCCGGCTGCCACCCGCAATTGCAACTCGACCAGATCGAGGCCCGAAATCATTTCGGTCACCGGGTGCTCGACCTGCAGGCGCGTATTCATTTCCATAAAGTAAAAGGCGTTGTTTTCCACCAGGAATTCGATGGTGCCAGCGCCTTCATAATTGATGGCCTGCGCGGCACGCACGGCGGCGGTGCCCATGGCTTGCCGCAGACTCTCAGGCAGGCCGGGGGCAGGGGCTTCTTCCACGACTTTCTGGTGCCGACGTTGCAGTGAGCAATCACGGTCGAAAATATAAAAAGCCTGGCCGTGGCTGTCGGCCATCAGCTGCACTTCAACATGGCGCGGTGTCAGCAGCAGCTTTTCGATCAGCATGCGCTCGTCACCAAAGGCATTCAGCGCCTCGCGCTTGGCGGCGTGCAGGGCTTCCATGAACTCTGACTCGGTAAACACCGAACGCATACCCTTGCCGCCGCCGCCGGCAGAAGCCTTGAGCAGCACCGGGAAGCCTATGCCCTTGGCTTCTTCCAGCAGGTATTCGTCGCCTTGTTCATGGCCATGGTAGCCGGGAATCAGCGGTACACCGGCCTTTTCCATGAGCGCCTTCGCGCCGGACTTGGAGCCCATGGCGATGATGGCATCAAAGCTGGGGCCGATAAACTTGATGCCGTTTTCAGCGCAGGCGCGGGAAAACGCGGCATTCTCCGAGAGGAAACCGTAGCCGGGGTGTATGGCTTCGGCACCGCAGTGCTTGGCGATGGCAATGATCTTGTCCATACGCAGGTAGGATTCGCGGCTGGGCGCGGGACCCAGCAAGTACGCTTCATCCGCCAGCTTGACATGCATGGCATTGGCGTCGGCTTCGGAATACACGGCCACAGTGCGGATATTGAGCCGGCGTGCACTGCGAATGACACGACAGGCAATTTCACCGCGATTGGCGATCAGTATTTTGGTAAACATGCTCAATCCCTTTTTTGCCAGGCGGCGGGGCGTTTTTCGAAAAAGGCGCGCAGGCCTTCCTGACCTTCCTGCGAGGTACGCAGGCTGGCTATCAATTCGGTGGTGTAGGCACGGATTTCCGGCGAAGTCGCCGGGCTGATCTTGCGAATGGCGGCCTTGCAGGCCATCAGGGCTATGGGGCCGTTGCCCAGCAAAGTATCAATTAGCGTACCAGCGGCGGCTTCCAGTTCATCCGGCGTCACCACTTCGTGCAGCAGGCCCAGTTCGTGCGCGCGCTGCGCGGAAAAGCGCTCCGCCGTCAGGAAATAACGGCTGGACTGGCGTGCGCCGATGGCCGCGATGACATAAGGGCTGATAACGGCAGGCGCCAGCCCCAATTTGGCTTCGGAAAGCGAAAAGCTGGCCTTGTCGCTGCCCACGGCAATATCACAGCAGCTGACCAGCCCCACGGCACCGCCAAAGGCCGCGCCCTGCACAATGGCAAGGGTAGGGCGGGGGAAGTTGTAAATGCCCGCCATCAGCCTCTCAAGCTCGTCGGCGTCGGCGAGATTGTCCTCTCGCGAATAGGTGGCCATGCGCTGCATCCAGCTCAGGTCGGCGCCAGCGGAAAAGCTCCTGCCCGTGGAGCGCAGCACCAGCAACTTTACATCCGGGTGGGTGCTGTAACAGGCCAGCGCGGTGTTCAGCCCGGCAATCAGGGCGTCGTCAAAGGCGTTGTGTACCTCGGGACGATTCAGGGTCAGCGTGGCAATGCCACGCGAATCCAGTCCATGTAAAAGGGCAGTAGTCATGCTGGCTCCGGCTTACATGCGGAACACGCCGAAGCGTGTTTCTTCTACGGGGGCATTGAGGGAGGCCGACAGCGACAGGCCCAGCACATCGCGAGTCTTGGCCGGGTCGATCACGCCGTCGTCCCAGAGGCGCGCGCTGGAGTAATAGGCGTGGGCCTCGCGCTCGTATTTGTCGAGCATGGGCTGCTTGAATTCAGCCTCCTGCTCCGGCGTCCATTCCACCCCCTGGTTTTTCAGCGAGGCCTTTTTGACCTGCGTCAGCACCGAGGCGGCCTGCTCGCCACCCATGACGGAAATGCGTGCATTGGGCCACATGTAAAGAAAGCGCGGCTCGTAGGCTCGGCCGCACATGCCGTAGTTACCAGCACCGTAGGAGCCGCCGATGATGATGGTGAATTTCGGCACCTTGGCGCAGGCAACGGCCATAACCATCTTGGCGCCATTCTTGGCGATACCGCCTTCCTCGTATTTCTTGCCGACCATAAAGCCGGTGATATTTTGCAGGAAGACCAGTGGGATCTTGCGCTGTGCGCACAGCTCGATAAAGTGCGCGCCCTTCATGGCCGATTCGGAAAACAGGATGCCGTTATTGGCCACGATACCCACCGGGTAGCCCCACACACGGGCAAAGCCGCAGACCAGGGTGCTGCCATAGAGCGGTTTGAACTCGTCGAAATCCGAACCATCGACAATACGCGCGATGATTTCACGCACATCATAGGGCTGGCGGGCGTCCTTCGGAATAATGCCGTAAATTTCTTCGGCAGCGTATTTCGGCGCCACCGGCTCGCGCACATCCAGCGTCAGTTGTTTGCGGCGGTTAAAGCGGGTAACGGCGGCGCGCGCCAGTTGCAGGGCGTGCTCGTCGTTTTCCGCCATATTGTCGGTTACGCCGGAAATACGGCTGTGCAGTTCGGCGCCACCCAGGTCTTCGGCAGTGACTACTTCGCCGGTTGCCGCCTGTACGAGGGGAGGGCCGGCGAGAAAAATGGTGCCCTGCTTTTTGACGATGATGGCCTCGTCGGCCATGGCGGGCACATAGGCGCCGCCAGCGGTGCAGGAACCCATGACCACGGCCAGTTGCGGAATATTCTGCGCCGACATGCTGGCCTGGTTGAAAAAGATGTGGCCAAAGTGCAGATGATCGGGAAACACCTCATCCTGACGGGGCAGGTTGGCGCCACCGGAGTCCACCAGGTAAATGCAGGGCAGGTGGTTTTCCTGAGCGATGGTCTGGGCGCGCAGATGTTTTTTCACGGTGAGCGGATAATAGGAGCCGCCTTTGACGGTGGCATCATTCGCCGCAATCACGCACTCCACGCCGCTGACACGGCCTATACCGGCCACCAGTCCCGCTGCAGGTACGTCTTCGCCGTACACTTCGTGCGCCGCCAGTGGCGACAGCTCCAGAAAGGGTGAGCCGGGGTCAAGCAGGGTTTGTATGCGCTCGCGCGCCGTCAGCTTGCCCCGCGCCTTGTGCCGCGCCACGGCCTTGTCGCCGCCGGCCTTGGCAATATGCGCCAGCAGGGTATCAAGGGCATTTACCTGCCCCCTGGTCTGCTCGGCATTGGCCTGAAAGTCCGGCGAATGGGTATTTATCTTTGTTTCGATGATTGCCATGGTGCGCTTTCCCGAGCCGATTATTTGCTTTCGTTGAACAGTTCGCGCCCGATCAGCATGCGGCGTATTTCACTGGTGCCGGCGCCGATTTCGTAGAGCTTGGCGTCACGCAGGAAGCGGCCGGTGGGGTAGTCGTTGATATAGCCGTTGCCGCCCAGAATCTGGATGGCGTCGAGCGCCAGCCTGGTGGCATTTTCGGCGGTGTAAAGAATGACGGCGGCGGCGTCCTTGCGGGCGGTTTCGCCCCGGTCGCAGGCCTGCGCCACGGCGTAAAGATAGGCGCGCGAGGCATTGAGCAGGGTATACATGTCCGCCACCTTGCCCTGCATCAACTGGAATTCGCCAATAGCCTGGCCAAACTGCTTGCGGTCGTGAATATAGGGAATGACCACATCCATACAGGCCTGCATCAAGCCAATCGGGCCGCCGGAGAGCACCACGCGCTCGTAGTCGAGGCCTGACATGAGCACCTTTACGCCTTCATTGAGCTTGCCGAGAATGTTTTCCTCCGGCACCTCGCAGTCTTCAAATACCAGCTCACAGGTATTGGAGCCACGCATGCCCAGCTTGTCGAGCTTTTGCGCCCGCGAAAAACCCTTCCATTCGCGCTCGACGATAAAGGCGGTAATGCCCTTGGGGCCGGCATCGAGATTGGTCTTGGCGTAAATCACATAGGTGTTGGCATCGGGGCCATTGGTGATCCACATCTTGTTGCCATTGAGTACATAGCGGTCGCCTTTTTTATCGGCGCGCAGCTTCATGCTGACTACGTCGGAACCGGCACCCGGCTCCGACATGGCCAGGGCGCCAATATGATCGCCGCTCACCAGCCTGGGCAGGTATTTGGCTTTCTGTGCAGCATTACCATTTTTGTGAATCTGGTTTACGCACAGATTGGAGTGGGCGCCGTAGGAAAGGCCTACTGAGGCGGAAGCGCGGGAGATTTCTTCCATGGCCACCACATGAGCGAGGTAGCCCATGTTGCTGCCACCGTATTCCTCGGCCACCGTCATGCCCAGCAGGCCTACGTCGCCAAATTTCTTCCACAGGTCGGCGGGAAAGAGGTTGTCGCGGTCGATGTCGGCTGCGCGTGGGGCAATCTCTTTCCGGGAAAACTGCCGGGCGGTGTCGCGCAGGGCTTCAATGGTTTCGCCCAGGTTGAAATTCAGCGAGGTAATGGTCATGGAGTCGGCTCTGAGGAGTGGGTGGCTTGTTGCAGCGCTGTGGACAGCGCCTCCTGGATACGGGCTTCGGCGGCGTCCAGCTCGATCTGCATGAGCTGGATGTCGCTCAGTTGTTGGTCAAGTGCGGCACGGCGGTCGGCCAGCTTGCCCAGCATGTGGCGGAGCTGGGTGATGTTGCCGCTGCCGGGGTCGTAGAGGTCGAACAGCTCGCGGCACTCCGCCAGGGAAAAGCCCAGGCGCTTGCCGCGCAGGATCAGCTTGAGCAGCACGCGGTCGCGCGGCGAGTAGATACGGGCCTGACCCTGGCGCTCGGGCGCAAGCAGGCCCTCATCCTCATAGAAGCGGATGGTGCGCGTGGTCACGTCAAACTCACGCGCCAGTTCGGAGATGCTGTAGCTGGAGGGGGGCATGGCTGTCCCTGCAGGGTATGGTTTGGTCTGCGCGAGAACTATAGTTGACCTTTACGGCAATGTCATTACCTTTACGTAAACGTCAATCAAACGTCATAACCAACAGGTCTTTGAGGCATTCCTGTTACCACTTGCCTGTTTGGTCTTGCTATTCGGTTTTCGGAGGGCATAATCACCTTTTTCCGCCTGTCTGCCCGCTGGAGTATGTATGTCCGGTAAGACTGCGATCGTGATCGGTGCCACCGGCCTTGTCGGTGGCTATGTCTTGCAAGCCCTTCTTGCCTCAAAGGATTATGACCGGGTACTCGCCGTGGTACGGCGCCCCGTACTGCCGCCGCACCCCAAGCTCGTGGTCATGGAAACGCCGTTTGACCAGCTGGATAAAGCCCTCGCTGGCGTCAAGGCGACGGATGCCTTTTGCTGCCTCGGCACCACCATCCGCCAGGCCGGCACCAAAGCCGAGTTCCACAAGGTGGACTACGGCTACGCCTACGCCTTTGCCCACCGCATGCGCCAGAACGGCACCCGCCACTTCCTGCTGGTGTCGGCTCTGGGCGCCAGCGCCAGTTCGCCGGTGTTCTACAACCGGGTGAAGGGCCGCCTTGAGAAGGACATAGAAGCCCTGGGCTTCAAACAGCTGTCCATCTTCCGCCCCTCGATGCTGCTGGGCGAGCGCCAGGAACGCCGGCTGGCCGAGGTGCTGACTGCACGCCTCACCCCCTTGCTCACTCCTTTCCTGATCGGCGCCTTGGGCAAGATACACCCTATCTCTGCCAGTACCGTGGCCAATGCCCAGGTAATGGCCGCGCAGAGCAAGGAGGAGGGGAAGAAGCTGTTTTACTATCATGAGATGCAGGCGCTGCTGCCGTGATGGCTTGGTGAGGCCTCGGCTAACTGCCGCCACTGGCGCGGGAGTGCTTTTAATCCCCTCTCCCCTCGGGAGAGGGCTAGGGTGAGGGGAATCTGGCGCTGACCTGTGCTATTCCCCGCCACCCCTGTGCTATCTTATTTCCCATATCCCCACTAACCAAATCCCGCGCCCAAAAGGAGCCTCCATGACCTTCGTAACCTGTGACCTCTGCGATGAGCACCCCAACGACGTCCGCGTCTGCGAACCCATGTTTGCCCAATTTGGTGGCCGCAACGCCTTTGGCGGCGAAATCGTTACCATCAAGTGCTTTGAAGACAATTCCCGCGTCAAGGAAACCCTGGCCACGCCCGGCGCCGGCAAGGTGCTGGTGGTGGACGGCGGTGGCTCCCTGCGCTGCGCGCTGCTGGGCGACCTGATCGGTGACAGCGCTGTCAAGAATGCCTGGGCCGGTGTCATCGTTTATGGCTGCGTGCGCGATGTGGATGCGCTGGCCGAGCTTGATCTGGGCGTGCAGGCTTTGGCAGCCATTCCGCTGAAAAGCGTGCGCAAAGGCGTGGGAGAAGTGGGCATCCCCGTTACGTTTGGCGGCATTACCTTCAAGCCGGGCGAGTTTGTTTATGCGGACAATAATGGAGTAATTGTGGCGGGGAAGGCGCTGGTTTGATAGCGGATATCGCCGGTTAACCCCCTTCATTGATGAACACCGCAAACGCTTTGGGGTCGAGCCGATCTGCAGGGTGCTGCAGGTCGCCCCTTCCGCCTATCGACGGCATGCAGCCCGTGAACGCACTCCTGATCTGCGGTCCCGCCGAGACCCACTGTATGCGGGGATTCTTTTCCAGCCACTCCATCACGGCAGGGGTTTTGTGCGCGCTCAGGTTATCGAGAATGATGTGCAACTCTTTCCCTTTGGGGGCTTGCCGCTTGATGTCCTTCATGAACGCCAAGAACTCCTGAGAGCGATGCTGCTGGGTCACCTGCCCGATGACTTGGCCCGTCAGGATATTGAAGGCGGCATACAGGCTGGTGGTGCCGTGGCGCTTGTAGTCATGGGTTCGGCTGGCAATACGACCCTCGCTCAAGGGCAAGCCCGGCTGCGTCCGGTCCAACGCTTGTATCTGCGTCTTTTCATCGACGCTGAGCACCAGAGCATTGTGCGGCGGATCCATATAAAGCCCAACAATATCAACTACCTTCTCCGCAAAGAGGGGGTCATTGCTGAGTTTGAAGGTTTTGATGCGGTGCGGTTGTAAATCCGCTGCCTTCCAAATCTGCCGCACCTGCCATGTCGTGATCTGTGCGTACTTGGCCATCAGTTGCACGCTCCAGTGCGTGGCCTCCTGCGGTACGCGTTCGGTGGTGAGCGTGAGCACACGGGCAACCGTATCACGGTCAATGACTGTTGGCCGCCCGGGACGGGCCTGATCGGCAAGGCCGTCAATGCCAGACTCCTGGTAGCGGTTGATCCATTTATAGACGGTCTTGCGCGAGACCCATTGCGCGGCGGCGACGTCTGTGAGGCTAACGCCTTCGTCAAGCGACAACAGAATCTTGGCCCGGGTGACCAGGCCTTGCGATAAGGTGGTGCTTCTCAACCAATCGCTTAACGTGCGACGATCGTCTGGGTTCAACGCAAGTAGTACGGGCTGTAGAGTTTGCATAAGCGCATTATACAGCAACCCATAAAATGTTACCTAATTAACCGCATAGCCCACTAGTCACCCAGCGTACCAACGCCGCCAGCCAGGCCACCCAGATCACCTACGACACCCTCAACCGCCCCAGCACCCTCACTTATGCCGATGGCCGCGTCGTCCCCTACACCTGGGACCAGGGCACGAACGGAGCAGGGCGCCTGACCAGCGTCAGCGACAAAGACTCCAGCCTCAGTTGGACCTGGGACAGCTATGGCCGCGTACTCCAATAAATAACCCCGCCGGGGCGGGGTTATTTACACTTGTGAGCAGTTCAGGCGGGGGTTGGCAGCAATCACGTACCCTTGCAGGACTTCGGCACATACTGCTGGGCGGCGCTGGAGGTACAGGTCCAGGACAGGGAGCCGCCGTTGTCTCTCATGGCCAGACCCAGGGTGGCGCTGGCAACCTTGCCGGAAACCTGCGGGGTCGGCTGCATGGTGGCGATGATGTAGCAGGCCGGAGCGGTACCGATGGAGTCAACCTTCAGCACGTACTGGCCGGACACCGTGGTGTCAACCGGGATACCATAGGTGGTGGCCTGGGCAGCGGTGCTGTTGAACGGGCAGACGTTGGTCTGGCCGTAGTTTTCTGCCACAGAGGTCTTCAGGCCGTCAGCCAGGCTCAGGCCTTCAGCCATCTGCGAGCGGGCGATGTAGCCCTGGTAAGCGGGAATGGCCACCGCAGCAAGAATGCCAATGATGGCTACGACAATCATGAGTTCGATCAAGGTAAAGCCGCGGGTTTGCTTTTTCATTTTTATGCCTCAAGGGGTGTTGAGATCGTCAGTTATGTGCGCTCCAGCACAGTTTTCGTCCCGGATGTGCGTATGAGGCAATAAGTCGTTTTCGATGTCAATAAGCTTAAAATAACCTGACAATCAGGGTATATCCGACAAAATATGTCAATATTCAAGACGAATGGCATTTTTTGCTGCCCATTTTTGTCAGTTATTATCCGGGGCGATACATAGCTGACATATTTTCTGACTTCGGACTGACATTCTTCGTCAGCTTCATGTAAGTACATGTGTCTATATATTTATGGGAAACAAAAAGAATCCGACGACCGGTTGTCAAGGCCTGTGCTGGTTCTGCAAAAAGCAAGGTCAGTTTGCTGACGGTCTCTTGCAACCCCCTTGTTGGCAGGTTCATACCCTCGCTCTGCCCGTCACCAGCCCTCCTGGAGTACACTCTGCGGCAAGGAAGGACTCTCATGCTGAATCTGTATCAATCAAACTCCCTCTCAGCACTGGCCCAGCTCTGGCGGGCGGTGCGCCTGCCCGCTGCCGACCCGCTGACGCCCGAAACGGTGCTGATTCCCAGCAAGGGCATGCAGCGCTGGTTGGCGCTGTGGCTGGCGCAACACAATGGCATTGCCGCCAATCTGGACTTTCAGCTGCCGGCCACGTTCATCTGGCGGCTGATCAGGCTGGCCATGCCGGCGGTCGCGGCGCGCTCGGATTTCGAGCCGGAGGTGCTGGTCTGGCGGGCATTGGCGGCGCTGCCGGCCATCATGGAGCGCCATCCGCAAGCCTCTATCGCCCCCAGCTGGCGGCAGGCGGATTCGGCCGGGCGCTATGAGCTAGCCTGGCGTGTTGCTGACGTTTTTGACCAATACCTTATCTACCGGCCGGACTGGATCAGCGCCTGGGAAGCGGGGGCACTCCGGGATCTGGGTGCCGACGAGCCCTGGCAGGCGGAGCTGTGGCAGGCCCTGGCTGGCGGCAGCCAGCATCGCGGTCGCCTGCTCAGGGCGCTTGCAAAAAAATTGCAACAGGGTCAGCTGGAAGGCCTGCCGCCCCGGATTTGCCTGTTTGGCATCGGCAGCCTGCCGCCCAGTTATTGGGAGTTGGTGCAAATGCTGGGCACGCAGCTGGAGGTAGACTGCTTCCTGCTCAATCCCAGCCGTGAATACTGGGGCCAGGCGCAACGGGGCGAGGAGGGGCAGCATGCCTTGCTGGCGGCCCTGGGCCGGCAGGGGCGCGACTTTATCAATCAGGTCGCCTCCAGCGGCGTTCAGGAGCCCGTGGGAGCGCAGGCCTTTGTGCTGTCGACGCAGCCAACCCTGCTGGCGGCCCTGCAAAACGACCTGCTCGACCAGCGCTTGCGCGAGCCCGCCGAACGGATGGAGTGGCTGCCGGACGACGACAGCGTGAGTATCCAGGTTTGCCATAGCGCCCTGCGCGAGGTGGAGGTACTGCACGACAAGCTGGCGGCCCTGTTCCAGGCCGACCCCGACCTGGAACTGCACGATGTATTGGTCATGGTCAGCGATATCCAGCGCTATGCGCCGCTGGTGGATGCCGTCTTTGGCACCCGCCGCCAGCCCTGGCTGCCTTACACCATTGCTGATCGCAAGCTGGAGCTGGAAGAGCCGCTGCTGGCGCGCTTTTTTGAGCTGCTGGCCATGCCCGGTTCGCGCTTTGAGTTGCCGCGCATTTTGGGCTTGCTCGAGGAGCCTGCGTTGTGCGCCCGCTTTGGCCTGGACGCCGCCGCCGTCGAGTTGATCCAGCGTTGGTGTGGGCAGGTGCATATCCGCTGGGGGCGTGATGCCGCCGACCGTGCCCGCCGGGGGCTCGACGATACCCCCATCACCTGGCGGGCCGGGCTGGACCGTCTGCTGCTCGGTTTTATGTTGCCGCCAGAGCTGGCCCCTGGTGACGATCACCGACTGGCTGGCATGGCGCCGGCCGATGCAGTGGGCGCGGTTGGGCAGGCCAGGGTGCTCGCGCGCTTTACCGGCCTGATCGAAGCGCTCCTGCGCTGGGAGGCGCGCCTGAAAACGCCACGCTCGCTGCTGGACTGGGCGAGTCAGCTCAGTCATCTGGTGCAGGCTTTTTTTGTCGATACGGAGGAGGGTGCCCCGGCACTGCAACACCTGCGCGATGTTATTGCCGAATTGCGTGAGCAGGCGCGTCTGGCCGACACTGGCGGGCTGCATGAATTTGCGGTGCTGCGTGTCTGGCTGAAGCGCCAGGTGCAGGGCATGGAGGCAAGGCGGGGCTTTTTGCACGGCGCGATTACCGTGTGCGCCATGGTGCCCATGCGCAGCCTGCCATTTAAAGTCATTGCGGTGCTGGGTCTTGATGACGGTGTGTTTCCCCGTCATCAGCGCCCTTGGCATTTTGACCTGATGGCGCTGCATACACGTGCCGGCGACCGCTCGCGGCGGCTGGATGATCGCTATTTATTTCTGGAAACGCTGTTGGCAGCCAGGGAAAAACTGTATCTCAGCTACATCGGGCGCAGCGACATGGACGACAGCGAGCGTTCGCCGTCGCCCGTTTTGCTGGAGCTGCTGGACCAGATTGCCGATACGGCTGTTTGTGCCGACGATGACAATGCAGAGAGAAAAGATATTCGAAAGGCGCTGCTGACACGGCATGCCCTGCAACCTTTTCACCCGCTGTATTTTTCCGGTGACCCGCAATACCCCAGCTATGTACGGCGTTTCCTTGAGGCCAGCCAGGCCTTGGTGCGCGGCAAAAAGCCTGCTTTACCCCTCGCACTGTTTGGCGAACTGCCCGAGCCGGAGCCCGAGTGGCAGGCCTTGACGCTACAAAAACTGGAACGCTTTCTGAATCACCCTGTGCGCTTTTTATTGCGTGACCGGCTGCGTATACGTCTGGATATCGACGACGCCCTGCTTGACGCCGACGAACCGGTCTATGCCGATCAGCAACGGCGCGCCTTGCGCGAGCGTCTGCTACCGATGGAGCAGGCCGATGCCTCCCTGTTTCGGGCCGAGGCCCTGATTCCTGCCGGTTTCTGGGGCGAGCGCCTGTTGCAGACCGAGGCCGATATGATTGCTCCGCTACGTGAGCCTGTACTGGCTGCGCAGGCCGACATGCTGTCGCCGCTGGCGTTTACGTTTGCACTGGATGGCTACACGCTTGAAGGCACATTGACGAATATCACGCCCGCCGGACTGGTGCGCTGGACGCTGCATGACAAGGTGTATTCCAGCGACGTGCTGCGGCTGTGGTTGCACCATATCATCCTGTGTCATTTGCAACCGCAGGGGGTGGGCCTGCACAGCCGCCTGCTCAGCCTGGGCAAGGAAATCGTGCTGGAGCCGGTGAAAAATCCCGAGTCGCATCTGCGCGATATTCTCGCGGCCTATGGCGCCGGCCTGCGTGTGCCGCTGCCCCTGTTCTGGCGCGCCTCACCGGTATTTATCAAAAGCGATGGCGACAGCGGCAAGGTTTACAATGCCTATTTTGGCAATGACTATGCAAGCGGCGACGCCAGCGATGCCTGGATAGACCTCGTCTGGCAGGGGCAAAACCCCCTGCAAGAGGATTTTGAACACTGGTCGCAACGTATTTACGGGCCGCTCAAGGAGTGGCTGCCATGATGCAGGCGCTGGATGTATATCGTGTGCCCTTGCAAGGCCTGCGCCTGATCGAGGCCAGCGCCGGTACCGGCAAGACCTGGACGATTGCCGCGTTGTATTTGCGTCTGTTGCTGGAAACCACGCTGGACGTGGAAGAAATCCTGGTGCTGACCTTTACCAAGGCGGCCACTGCTGAATTGCGCAGCCGTATTCGCGAGCGTATTTCCAATGTGCGACACGCTTTGCTGCAAGGTCAGAGTGACGATGAATTTTGCCGCTGGGTATTGGTCAACTGGGAAAACAGGGCCGGGGAGGCCATCAAACGCCTGGAGTTGGCTCGGCGCGGTATGGATCAGGCAGCTATTTTTACCATTCATGGTTTCTGCCAGCGTGCGCTGGGCGAGTTGCAGGTGCCGGCCCTGCTCAACGAGCCGGAAATCATTCCCGACGAGTCCAGCCTCTTGCCCGGCCTGATCAACGAGGCCTGGATACGTCATTGCCGTAGCCCCTTGCTGGCCAACCTGCTGGCCGGCAGCAAGCTCAATCCGGCCATATTGCTGGATGATCTGAAAGTCATTTTGCGCAAGCCCTATGCTCATCTTGCTGTCCGCCCCGGCATTAGTGAAGCCAAGTTGCTGGAACAATGGCATACGCTGCAACAAAGTTGGCAGCAGCAGCGGCAGGCCATTCTGGATGATATTCTGGCAGCCGATGGTTTGAGCCGTGCCGAGAGCGCCTACAAATATCTTGACGACGATCTGGGCGTACTCGCAGAGAGCATGGAGGCGGGCGAGGGCAGGGGTGTCGACAGCCGCTTGCGTGAGCTGACGCCTTTCTGCTTTGCCGCCAGCGCCAGGAAAAAAGGCCGTTTACCTGTGCACGATTTCTGGCAGTCCATGGGGGCTTTCTGGCAGGCAGCGGATAGTCTTCTGGAGCAATTTCGCTGCCGTATCATTACCGATGTTCGAACAGAACTGGCCGCCGAAAAATCCCGTGAAGGACAGGTGTCCTATCAGGACCTATTGCTCTTGCTCAATGACAAAGTACAGGATGCCTCTATCGCCGCTGCCCTGCGTGTACGCTATTCCGCCGCTCTTATTGACGAGTTTCAGGACACTGATCCCCTGCAATTCGGTATTTTCAGCGCAGTTTATGCGGGTGCCGATAACCCGGCCTTTCTGGTGGGTGATCCCAAACAGGCCATCTACAGTTTTCGCGGCGCCGATATTTTTACCTATCTGGCCGCGCGTGATCTGGCCTGCGCGCAATACACGCTGGACAGCAACCGGCGCTCGGTGCCGGGGCTGGTGACGGCAGTAAATGCCATGTTCAGCCATCATGGCAATGCCTTTCTGCTGCCCAGCCTGGCGTATCAGTCGGTCAAGGCAGCGGCGGAAATGAAATTTTTTTCAGCGGACGACAATCTGGCGGCCATGGTGTGCTGGCTGCTGCCGGACCGGGAAGGCAAGCTCTTGAGCAAGGAATTGGCGGCGGACTATTGTGTCGCGGCCTGTGCTGGGGAAATTGCACGCTTGTTGAACGCGGGCCAGGAAAATCGCGCCATTCTGGGTGATGCCACCTTGGCGCCGCGTGATATTGCTGTGCTGGTGTCCACCCATCGTCAGGGCCGCCTGATACGTGATGCCCTGGCCGAGCGGGGTGTGGCGGCGGTGTTGCGCGCACAGGAATCGGTTTTTGCCAGCGCCGAAGCTGTCGCCATGTTGCGTGTGCTCGAAGCCGTGGCCGACCCCGGCAACGACGGTCTGCTCAAGGCTGCGCTACTGAGTGATTTTGTCGGCAAGTCGCTTGGCGATATTGCCGCGCTGGAGCAGGATGATCTGGCATGGGCCGCGCTTGCCGAGCCGCTGCTGAGTCTGCGCGAGCAGTGGCATCAACAGGGCTTTATGCCCATGTGGGAGGGCATGCTCGATCATTTTGGCGTATTTACGCGCCTGCTGAAACACCATGATGGCGAGCGTCGCCTGACCAATCTGCGCCACCTTGCTGTGCTCATGCAGGAAAGAGCCGATACGGAACCCTCACTGCTGCGGCAACTGGTCTGGTTGCGGGGCTGCCTTGCCAGTCCGGACAGCGCCGAAGAGTCCTTGCTGCGCCTCGAAAGCGATGCAGAGCGTGTGCAGATTCTGACCGTGCATGTCAGCAAGGGCCTGGAGTTTCCCGTGGTATTTTGTCCCTTCCTGTGGGACGGCGCCCTGCTGCAAAAACATGAAGGGCTGCGCGCCGAATACCACGCCAATAATGCCACCTTGCTGGATTTTGGCTCCGAACAGTTTGACGCCGCGCTTGGCGCCATGAGCGCCGAACGCCTCGCGGAAAAACTGCGCCTGCTCTATGTGGCGCTGACCCGCGCCAAATATCGCTGCTATGCCTGCTGGGGGCCTGTCAAAGACATGGAAACGGCGGCCCTGAGCTGGTTGCTGCTGGGGCAGGGCATAGCGCCGACACCGCAGGCGCTGAAAGCCGCATTAAAGGGCGCCACGGCAGCCACCTGCCGGGAGGCCCTGGAAAAAATTGCCAGTGCAGACAATGGCCTGTGCTGGCAGGAAATTCCGGCGGATGCCTCGGTGTACAAACCTTTGCGCCAGCACGCGGGTCGCCTTGGCGTTCTAAAGGCCGCGCGACCGGTGCAGCGTCTGTGGTCGGTCAGCAGCTTTTCCGGCCTCACGGCGTCAGCGCACGAACAGGAAACGCCCGACCATGACGGTGCAGCAGTGCAGGAGCCCGTGGTAGAAAAACCTGTCGAAGCCCTGCAAGGTATCCATGCTTTCCCACGCGGCGCGCAGGCCGGCGTATTCTGGCATGAACTGTTGGAAACCCGTATTGGTGGCCAGCCGCTGGACATGCAAAAAATTCTTGACAGCTTGCGCAAATACGAGCTGGACGAAGAATGGGCGCCCTTGGTGGAGCGGCAGCTGGACATTTTCATGCGCAGCACGCTCGACAGCGATGGCCTGTGTCTGGGCCGGCTTGATGGCGCCATTGTCGAAATGGAATTTACCTATCCTGTGCAAGCGCTGTCGCCGGCCCGGCTGAAAAAGCTGGCACGACTGTCCGAGTTGCCGCCAGCCTACCGAAGTGCCCTGGCGAGGCTGGATTTTTCTGTGCTGAACGGCTACCTGAAAGGGTATATCGACCTGATCTGCCGGCATCAGGGCCGCTATTACGTGATTGACTATAAAACCAACTGGCTGGGGCCCGATGCCTCGGCGTATACACAGGAGGCCATGCAGCAGTCGGTGGCTGACGCACACTATTACCTGCAATACTGGCTTTATACGCTGGCCCTGCACCGCTATTTGCGCAGCACCATGCCGGGCTATGACTATGAGCGGGATATTGCTGGCGTGCGCTATCTTTATTTGCGTGGCATTGATGGCCGGGGTGAAACGGGCGTTTACAGTAGCCGTCCCTCGCTGGCGCTGATCAATATTCTGGACGCCATCATGGAGGGCCGTGCATGAACGCACCAGAACAACTTGATGTGCTGCCCGACGTTTACAGCAACTGGTTGCGACGGGTCGCACCGGACATGCCGGATGTGTTGCAACAGGCCGCGTTGTGTCTTTTTACTGCCATGGCCGAAGGGCACGTTTGCATCACGGTTGACCCACAGGAGTTTGCGGACGTTACGTCTGAATGGCTGGGTCGGCCTGGTGACTATACGCCTTTCATTCTCGACGGCCCGCGATTTTATCTCGCCCGTTACCACAATCATGAACAGGCCGTGGCAGCCAGTCTTGAGCAGCGCGCGCGGCTGGCCTGTGTTGTTAATGATGTGGATGGCCTCAAGCAGGAATTGGCCCGCCTGTTCAAGACGGAAATTTCCACTGACCGCCAGCGCCTTGCTGTGCTGGTAGCGCAATTCAAACCCCTGACTCTTATCAGCGGTGGCCCTGGCACCGGCAAAACCAGCACGGTGGTAAATCTTCTGGCGCTTCTGCTGGCCCGCGACCCGCAATTGCGCATCGGTCTGGCCGCGCCTACGGGCAAGGCAGCGCAGCGGCTGGTCGGTGCTATTGCCACCGCCAAGGACTATCTTGCCGCCAGCGTCGAGGTCAAAGCCCTGATTCCGGAAGCCGCTACCACTTTGCATCGCCTGCTGGGTGCGCTGGGCGATACCGGGCGCTTTCGGCATCATGCGGAAAATCCTCTGGCGCTCGATGTGCTGGTGGTGGACGAAGCCTCCATGATTGACCTGGCCATGATGCGTGCCGTGCTGGCTGCCTTGCCGATGTCGGCTCGCCTGATTTTGTTGGGTGATAAAGACCAACTGGCCTCAGTGGAAGCCGGCAGCGTGTTTGGCGACATTTGTGCGGCGCAGGGCATGACTGAAGATTTTCTGGCGCTGCTGGCGCCCTTTGGCATTGCTGGCGAAGCGCAGGCCAATGCTCCGGCCCTCGGCAATTGCCGTGTCGAGTTGACGCACAGCTACCGCTTTGCCGCAGACAGCGGCATTGGCCGGCTTGCAACAGCAGCCCGCACGGGTGACGTGGATTTGTTCATGCAGATTTACGAGACCGGCGCCGCCGATATAGCCTGGGTGCAATCCGCCAGTCTGCATGACTCGCGCTTTGCTGCCCTGATTCATGCCGGATTTGGCGATTATCTGAATACAGTCCAGACTGATAATGCGGCTGCTGCCTTTTCGGCTTTTCAGCGTTTTCGCCTGCTCTGCGCCCACCGGCAGGGGCCGGCGGGTGTCGAAGGCTTGAACCGGCAGGTACAACGACTATTGCAGTTTGGCAGCGGGCAGGTCTGGTATGCCGGGCGCCCGGTCATGATTACCGCCAATGACCATGCTCTGCGTCTGTTCAACGGCGATATTGGTTTGTGCCTGCCGACAGCGCAGGGCCTGCGCGTATTTTTTGAAGGCGAGGGCGGGGTGTATCGAGCCCTGCTGCCGGCGCGGGTGCCTGCGCATGAAACAGCCTTTGCCATGACCGTGCACAAATCGCAGGGTTCGGAGTTTGAGCAGGTATTACTGGTATTGCCGGAGCAGCAGACACCTGTATTAAACAGGCCACTGATTTATACGGCGATTACCCGTGCAAAAAAACAGTTTACCTTGTGGGGTATGCCGGCAGTGGCAGCGGCGGCTTTGGCCAGCCTGCCGCAGCGGGAGTCGGGTTTGCGGGAAAGATTACAGCGGCCCTGAACATGATTGATAGCGGGTAAGGGATATGTATTTCGTAGGAGGGGTGGAGCACACGCAGCGATACCCATCAGCAGGCCATCAATTTCATCGTTGTGGGTAAATCCTGCCCGATGGGTATTGCTGCGTGTGCTCCACCCCTCCTACAAACCAGCATGCAAAACCGTTTCATTGGAAGCCAGTATGAGAGTTTCTACCAAACTACGATTGTGTTACTCGTTGCTGTTTATTGCGTTGGTGACTACAGGCTTTCTTGCGCAGTCATATGGAGAGCCGTCCATTATTATTGGAATTACAGCTGCACCCATACTAGTTTTGCTCTGCCTGGTCTACGGAGGCACATTCATTTGCCCGAAGTGCGGGCAGCCAGTTTATGGTTCCTCGTCGGATGGCAATGCGATTCATCCCTACTATAACGTTATTTTGTGTGGGCGTTGTGGTAGCTGCAATGAGAAGGTTTGATTTCGACAGTGGAGCAGGGTAGCTAATACGGCGCAATGTTCTTTGGTTAGGCAAGAAAGCAAGTCCCCTTTGGGGGATTGCGCCCTGCGCGTGCTCGCCGTCAAAGAGGTTCTCCGAGGTAGACCATGAGTTTAAGCGCCCCGAAAGCCTGGTCCATTGCGCTGCTTGCGCCTTTCGCGATTGTGGCAGCGTATCTCATGGTTTCGGCAACGCATAGTTATCTCCTTGTCGCTATGGCCACTGGTATTATTAACCCGGCAATTGAGATTATCTGATATACTGCGCGCATGGAAGAAAAAATTGACGCACGCAAACTATCAGCTGAGGTTCTTGAGGAGAAGCGCCGGCAGGCGCACCTGCTACGAAAACG
>Ga0302195_10000084_pt1 | contig 67206 bp, 96 predicted proteins | sample II_Bog_N1_2_FD_198778 | JGI IMG/M metagenome (GOLD analysis project Ga0302195, IMG submission 198778) | Peat permafrost microbial communities from Stordalen Mire near Abisko, Sweden - II_Bog_N1_2 | ecosystem: Environmental > Terrestrial > Soil > Wetlands > Peat | place: Sweden: Abisko...
AATCTTTTCGACGCAATAAGAAGGCATCTTCTGCTGCGGTGAAGCCAGAGCGCGGCGATACCGGCGTGTTGCCTCGGGATCGTTCTGTCCGCCACCATCGGAAATAAGTTTCTCAATGTCGCGAATTGATTCCTTGGCAGTCATTGGGTGAAATAGCCCTTATTGCCGATCCTGTTTGGGTACGAAGTATTTGTAGATCTGGCCGATGATTGGGATCCAGAGGATAACGCCAACGATAATCATGCCGAAGTGGGATCCGCTACCAGTGCCTACGGCCATGTTGTCATAAATTTTCCACATTCCATTCAAAATCAGAGCGAAGGAAATGATGCTCAGTATAATAGCGATTCCGAGTCCGTGCCTGTCTTGGTAGCCGTCGTTCTTTACGCCTCCAATGATCCTGTTCACGCGGTTTCTGAAGCTTGTGGGACCACTGCGAGAGTCAAATAGTGCAGCGGGGCTGGTAACAATGATGATCGGGCCAATAACCCATCCAATGACGGGTATGAACAGACAGATGATTCCGATTATGATGAGGCGGCCCATGGTTCCAAATCTATATGCCCAAGTGGCCTGTCCTTCGCCTTCCATGTAGGCTGCAATGTATTGGCGGTCAATGGCGGCTTGTTTGGAGCTCTGTTGGGCGTTCAGGGGAAGATCGTTCTTCTGAACCTCTTGATGTGGGTAGAGGACTTTTACCAACGTATCCCAGTTCGCGCAGTGCATGTTCTTCGCCTCGTCATTGAGCGTCACGCGTCCCTCGATCACCATGTCCTCCACGAACTCCTTTTCAAATGGCCCGTAGATCTCGTTGTTGCGACGGATGAGAATCATTGGTTTTTCGGCGGGAATTTTTTACCAAGTTCAGGAGGGGCTTCCGCGAGTTGCGCGATGCTAATTTCTCGAACTAGTCGTTTGTGATGTTCGGGAAGAGTTGATTCCACGAAATCTAGATGTCGCTCTATCCCCTCCCTAATAAATTTCCGGACGGTTTCCTTGCCGGTTAATAGCGACAAGATTCTTGCGCGATCCCACATGGGTGCAGGAATGCTCACGCTTTGCATAGGCGGCTTTACTTCCTTCATGGAATTACAATCTTAACAAATTGTGAAATTGTCAATTTATAAAAAATATGAGAATGGAAAAAAGATTTGACGCGATTTGAAAAAATGGATTTATTACACGCATGCCCGTTTCAAAAACCCCCCAAGGATCCAAGAAATCAAAGGTTGAAGCAGATGAGCAGCGCTCAAAGTCGAGTGGCGTTTCTCTCCCTCATGCGGTTTATAAAGCCGCTCGGAGCCGCGCCTTCCGCAGGGAGATGAGTTTCAGTGCCCACATTTGCGATCTCATTATGAAAGATCTCAAACTCGAATCTGCTCGGTAATTTTTTCTCTCAACTCTCCCCGTGATGCCCACCACGCAAGCCCCCACCCAAGACGCCCCTCGCGTCCGTTCCAAAATCTCTCGACGCATGAAGGATACGCTCCTTCACCTCGGCCGGGAGCGTCCGATCATTGTCACTCTCGACATGAATGCCGGTACGGTTTCCGTCAGGCTCCTTGGCTGCCGTAATGCACGGCTCTACTTTGCGAGTGATCTTGCCCGGTTCCCGACTGCAACGCCGCAGCTTGGGCTTCCATTGTCATTCATTGGCGATGAGGAGGGGAAATGAGCGCCATTGAATTACTGAAAAAGGGGGAGCTTGCCAACGCCATGGGGGCCTCTCCTGGCTATGTCTCCGGTATGATTAGGAAGGGGTACAAAATGGAATATGGCACCCGCACCACCCTGGAACATGCCCTGGCTTGGCGCGCCGCTAATCCAAATTTTCGACTGGTGGATGCTTATCCCTCCATGGTCTCGAAACCTAAGACTTCAGGGCATCCGTGCAAGCGGTCAAATCGGAAGCCTTTAATCTCTGGTAAATCGCGTGGACCTGCTCACTAGAATGACCAATAAACCTCATCGTCTGCTGCTCATTGATTCCGGCTCTTGCCAGTCTGGTGATTGCGCTCACGCGAGTGGAATGGAAGGTCATTCCCTCAATACCAAGATTTTTAAAAATCCGGCTCCAGTCTCTGGAGGCATTGCGGGTGAAGTTCCAAGTGACGGTCTTCTTCTTCCGTTTGAGGTTTTGAAGCAAGAGTTTGATAGTGGGATTCAGGGCGGTCGTATGCCTTTTGCCCCCCTTAAGCGTGAGGGTAACTGTGTTGTTCTTAAAATCGACATCGCGAAGCGGAAAGGAGGTCTCAGCGAGGCGGCATCCCTGGGCCCAGGCAATCCTCCAGGAGATCTGAGCCCACTCGGGGAGGGTGGGGAGCTTTCGCCAGATGATGGCAAGCTGCACGTCGGAAAACTCCTGCTTCTGGTGTGGTGCGTCTTTTTTAAGGCCGAGTTTGGCGGCGGGATTGGTGACGATCCAAGTCATCGCGACGGCCTCGTTGAGAATTTTCCGCAGGATCACCAGGTCATGAATGGCGGTATTGCGTCCGGCGCCCTCTCTGATCTTCACTCCGTTCTCAATGCCCTGCCGCCAGTTCAAATACTCGTGGCAGTGTTCCCTGCGGATCTGCTCTGCAGTGCGAATCCCCTTCAAGGTGAAAAACTCCAGCAGCCATTTCCAAGCGAGAGAATAGCTTTCAAGGGTCTGTTCTTGTTTGATGTAGGTGGAAGTAATCCATGGCTGCACCCATTTGGAGAGGTGGCGATCGTTTCTCTCGGAGGGAGCAGCATTGCGCTCAATTACCTCCTTTTCGGCCTTCTTCTTTCGAGCCTCTCGGGTCTCGGCCACGGATCTCCATTTCAAGCCGGTCGATTCTTGTTGCGTCGTTCCCGAGGAATCAATGTATTTTATCCACCAGAACGGCGATCTGTCTCTTTTGTAAAGCGATGCCATAGTGTAGCTAGTGTAGCTAAAAAGCAAAAACCAGCAAGAAGCAACACTAAGAATACAGAGAAGCCAATAAGTTTCCAAAAGAGAAACCGTTATTCATGGTTCGAATCCATGCGGGGTAGCCACTACTTTGAAAGAGAGAATAGGTCATCTTTTGAGAGTGTAGCTTCGAGTGTAGCGATTTGCTCCTCGACTGTTGAAGGGGGGGTACTCTGATGGAAGAGCCCCGTCCACGCGTTCCAGGGCTGAATATGGCTCTGACTGAGGAGGAAATCCTCCTTTCCGATGAGGAGCCTTCAGTTTTTGAAGAAAATTCTTCGGGTGTTGAATCTGATTATGAGGGGCATGTTGTTCGTCAAAATGCCCTGTATGCCCTCTCTTTTGAGGAGTTTGAGGCAGGGCTGACTCCCGAGGAGAGAGCGAAGCTTATCGCCAGTGGAGCAATGAGTCATGCCTCTCCCGATATTGAGGATTACAAGGCTTACGCCAAGAAGAAGGAGTTGCTCGGAGTGACGAAGGACGCCGCCGAGAGTTCTCTGGCTAGTTATTCCACGGATCTCGCAGGAGCCGTTGATAAGGTCGCGGATGAGTTGCTGGAGCTCGGGGTGCCTCGCGAGGTAGCCGTAAAGGTTGCTGTGTGGCATGAGGCCCGGCTTTCCCGTGAGGCAGAGGCCCGTAAGGCTGCCTTAATCGTCAAATTCGCCGGAGTTTTTCTCGGCTGCTCGAATGTGCGTCTGATGGCTGCCGCCCTGGCGTATTCCGCCGATCTGGCCCTGACCTATGGCATGGGGACGATGACGGAATGGGGTCGCCAACACGGTCTTTCCCGTTCGGCGGTGAGCAAGGTCTCGAATTGGTGGAAGAGGGAACTTGGGCTGCCTGGAGGCAGTCACATGGAAGAGGAAAAAACCTGCCAAGCACTTAGCGAGGCACAAAAAAAGAAACATTGGAGGAAACAAAAATATGGAAATAAGTCTGTTGGGAAATGAAGCTCCCGCGCTGAAGTGGGAGGATAACGGGGTAACGATTCCCGAGGAGACGACGGTGACGGAGCTGGAGGCAGTCCTCCGGAACTTCGCCGCATGGCGCTCTGTGGAATCGGTGGCTCTCTCTGATATTCTCGCGTTTGCGGATCGCAAGGGGATGCTGGAGCAGCTTCACCCCGTTTTTGAGGAGTGTGATCTCTCACCTGTCGATGTGGGCAAGGCTCTCGCAATCTCCAATGTGCCTCGTGGTCTGCGTCACGAAAAGCTGACTGCTGAACACTATCTTGTGGTCTCGCAGTTGCTCTACCCCGAACAGACCCGATGGCTCCAAGATGCCGTGCGGTACAAGCTGACCGGGCTGCAACTGAAGCGTTCGATCGAGGTAGGTCGTGTGCTTAAAAAAGATGAGATGGAGGAGCTCTCCGGGCGTGGCAGTGGCATCGCTAATTATCACGCTGCTGTGAGTCAGTGGCAGCGTTGGAAGACGCGTTTGGGTGGTGTGATGGCAATCATCGCTTGGCCTACCCCTATTCTGGAAAAATGGTTGGTTGAGGTTCAGGAGGTAGGCGCTGACATCATCGCCGCCGAGGCGGAACTCAAGAAGCGCAAGTCCCTTACTGAGGGAGGTGCAAAATGAATATCCCTGCTCCTGCTGGTCCATCTGCGGCCACGATGTTCACTCCCTATTGTTTTGCTACTGTTCCGGGTGGGATTCCTTGTAAGGGGCCTTCAATCAGAGGGTTTTTGGAAGGATTTAGGGGAGTTGTTGGTAGTGGCAAGCATCACCGTATCACTAAGACCGGTCCAATCGACATCGCCGGTCGGGAATACTCCGTCCAGGAGGATGGATCTCTCTTCAATGTCTCGCGCATCAAGAGCGGGCGGTATGCCCGTTCTGCAGAGCGGCGGTTTCGTCACCGTTTCGGCAAGAAGGCTCTCAAAGCCACGCTGCGTGAGCGGTTCGCTGAAGTTAGTAAGGAACTCAAGAAAGGAGGTGCGGCATGAGTGAGGGGAATACCGATAAAGCTGAAACCGGAAAGCTGAAGGCTGAGTCAGAGGGCGAAGGGTTGAAAGCGAAGACTGCTGCGGATCGCACCAAGTCGATGCTGATGGCCAAAGCTGCTGCCTGCTACGCCTATGCTGCCGCGCGGCAGTTCCAGTATGGAGATCGGTGTCTGGATGATGCACTTCCTCCCGAGGAATGGCCTTATGAGGCTGATTTGTGGACGATCGGGGTCACTGCTCACTACACGCTTGTGCAGGCAGGAAATTGGATTTTTCTCGCTGCGACTCATGATGATCCAGGCGGAGAGAAAATTCCCTCCGGGGATAAAGTGGATCTCAAGCCGCTCTCTGCTGCCGACGCGAGTGTGGATCCTGATCTTTTTCTCGCTCGAACTCGTCTGCTTAAGTTTGGAGATGTTCTGGCTGAGGGGGATTTTGTCAAACATTCCCGCCTTGGTGATTGGGTGCCGGTTCTGCCTGATCACTATGGGAAAATTATCCCTCGCTTCAACGGTTGGTACCGGCGTCCATTCGAAGGAATCGAAGGAGGTGAGAAGTAATGAACGCTATCACTCCTCAGCAGTTTATCGGCACACTCATCAGCGTTGTGGTCTGGTTGTTGGTCTGGCATTTCCTGCTGTTTCCTCTTGTGGAGTGGATCAGGAAAGTTGGTTCTCCTTTACGCTGGTGGATTGATCGGAGAGTTGAGGAGGAATACCCCGATCTGGTCGCTGAGTTGATCTATCTCCGGCGGGAGTCGGAGGTAAGCGCGGAGTGGCGCAGTGAATCAACAGGGCTTCGCGCTCAACTGCAGCTTGTTATGACGGAGAATCAGGCTCTCAAGCATGAAAATGGGATGCTGAGGGGAGCCTTAACTCTCCCGAAGTCAGCAATCAGCAGTCAGGAATCAGAGGGGGGCATCGCGAGTGGCTCAGTCTTTTTCAGGCAGTCGCTTGGAGAACCGTGGAAGGAAGAGCCGAAGTCGCGGCCTGGATTTCGGAGTTTCAGGGCTGGGGAATTGCCTGCCTCTGATGAGGAACTCGCCCGTCGTGAGTATCTCAAGAATCCCGACAGTCTTCTCGGTGAACACGGTCCCTAGAGGCTATTTCCACTAAATTTTAATCAAACAAGTCAATCATCATAAAACAAAATCATTAATATAACACAAAATCTCACATTGTCATGAATTCAACTCTTTCTTCTCGCGGCATGGCCGCAGGCACCCTTGGTGGTTCCCAAATTCACCCCTCTCATGCCCCTCATTCAGTACCTGCGTTACAGGCGTTTCCTGATCATCTGCATGTGGTGACGGCTATTGCCAATCCCGCTCGCTACAAGTCGCGTTATCGCCTCTACAGGGCCTTTGCAAAACAGGTGGAAGATGCTGGTGCCATCCTAACCACAGTGGAATGTGCCTTTGGAGGCCGTCCCTTTGAGGTCACTGACGAGTGGAATCCCCGCCATATCCAGGTCCGCTCTAATGACGAGCTCTGGTTCAAGGAAAACCTTCTTAATATCGGAATATCGCGGCTTCCATCGGATGCCAAATATGTAGCAGTCGTGGATGCGGACATCATGTTCTTCCGCCCAGATTGGGCGCAGGAGACCATCCAAAAGCTCCAGCATTATTCCGCAGTGCAGATGTTCTCCACGATCACTTATCTCGATCCTGTGAATGAACCGATTAATACGCGGGTTGGATTTGCCGAGCGGTGGATGAGAGGAGAGGTTTTTCACACGCTTGGAGGGGATGTTCAAAACCCCATTTTCCACCATCGTGCCACAGGGGTGCGTGGTCTCGCAGTCACGGATTCCTGCTGTTCATCCTACGATGAAGGAAGTGGGATGATGCCCTCGAATTCTAAGCCAAAGGATAGCTGGGGGCCTCCGGGTGGTGCATGGGCCTACCGTCGCGATGCCCTTGATGCCGCTGGTGGTCTGATTGATTTTTGTATTCTTGGATCGGCAGACTGGTTTATGGCAGCAGCCAAGGCTGGATTCCTTGCCGCCGCACTTCCTAAATCCTATTCCCCGGGGTTTCGTGCGGCGCTTCAGGAATGGGGTGAGCGGGCGAGGGAGGCTTTCCGTAAAAACATCGGCGTGGTCTCGGGCGGAGCAGTGCATTACTGGCATGGGAAGATGGCCGAGAGGCGCTACGGCGAGAGGGAGGCAATCCTGCGTGATACCGCGTTCAACCCTTCTGTTCATCTCCGCAAAGATTCTCAAGGGCTCTACCGCCTTCGCGACGCCGGTGATGAGAATTTCATCAGACTCCGCGACGACATTCGGGCGTATTTCGCTGGGCGCAACGAAGACTCCATCGATGCCTGATTTACCAACGAACATTAACCAACTAATTTATCATGAGTAATTTTTCAAAAAATGAATTAGCAGCGCGATTTCTCGAAGCCATGGTTTCCCGTCCAGGAAATAGGGAGCCGGGGTCAATACCCTCCTGGGTGGATCTGGCTTTTGAATATGCTGAGACGTTTCTGAAGAAAGCGGAAACGGGAGAGGCGACGAAAATCGACGCACGCTCGGTAAGTGGCGGCAGCACTGGGTTTATCGGAAACCTTAACAATCCTCTCTATGTCCATCCGTTGCATCAAGACAGCCATAAGCCCGTCGAGCATAAGGTTCATGTTTGGGATGGAGGGAAGTATGTCCAGGTGTGGCCTCCGCAGCCCGTGGAAAAAGCAATGGAGGGAGAGGGTCTCGCGCAGAGACGCCAAGCCGCAGAGACTGCTGATCAGAAGTGCGGCGAGGCGTTAAAGCGCGGTCTGGTTCGTCAAAAGGTCGGGGAGATCATCAAGATAGATGCTGATCACCCTGAGATTTACTGTTTCCCCTTTGGGGAGATTGCGGATTTGAAGGAGATCGCTCGGGATCTGGCCGTCGCCCTCTCTGCTCTCAAGATGAGCAAGGGTCAGCCTCTCGGGGTGATTGCCGAGGCTGTGGATGACGCCCTCAATGCTTATGATGAGTGGAGTGAGAAGAGGGATGAGGATGTGGTCAAGGTTGCTGACAAGATCGTTGGGGAAACCGCCTTCAATCCTAATCCAGAAAACTGGGTCAAGGCACCCATTATCATCCCTGGTGATCTTTCCCGTAGCGGGCAAGACGAGATTGTCGGTCAAATTTTGTGCAAGTCGGTCGTTGCCGGGATGCTTGCTAATGGGATCAAGGCTCTCTCGCTGACTGTCCGATCCAAACCTGAGGGCAGCGAGCTTGTTAGTGCCTATCTGGTTTCTTCCGCGCCCCCAGCATGCCCTGGCGTCCCCGTCTCTCTGTCATCAGAAAATGAATCTCTTCACTCGGAGGGGCCCGTATCATGAGCGCTCCATTCGTTGTTGCGCCGGACATGAAATCCCATGTTCGGGATACCGATCCAGCGACTTCCCGAGCCGCTGCCAAGCTTCCCAGAAATACGATCCGATGGGGATCTCAGAGGCATTCCCTCCTGATCGCCTTTGGTTCCTCTACTGACATGACGGATGAGGAGGCCGGGAAGATGGCTGGGCTCTATGAGGTTCATAGCTGCTACTGGAAGCGCTGCGGGGAGCTTCGGCAGCTTGGATTGATCGAGGATACCGGCACTGTCCGAAAATCATCCTGTGGCTGCGATGTCATCGTCTCCCGCATTACCAAGCCGGGCAGGAAGTTTCTCTTTGAACTAGCAACAGGGAAATAACCTGCCGCCCTTAATAAAACTAACAATCAAAAAACTTATAAAATGAAAAACAAAAACAATTCCGAAAAAAACAAATTAACAATAGTGAAGGGAAACCTGTTAACTATCGAGCGCGGTATCCTTGTCCATCAAGTGAATACGCTTGGTGTCATGGGGGGCGGTATCGCTCTCCAGATCCGGGAAAAGTGGCCGATCCTTTTTGAGCGATACGCCGCGAAATGCAAAAAAGGAGAGTTGAAGCTTGGTCAGGTTGATGTCTTTGAGATCTCGCCAGATCTTTACGTGGTCAATCTTGCTGGGCAGGAATCAACATCTTCACCCGACGGGGTGGACACAAATTATGCCTCCTATGAGGAGTCTCTTCCTGTGGTGCGGGCGCTGGGTGAGGAGAAGGGTCTCCCTGTCTATTTTCCGCATGGTATCGGCTGTGGGCTCGCGGGTGGGGATTGGAGTGTTATGGAGCCTCTTCTCCATAAACATATCCCAGAAGCCACCCTCGTGCAATACACGCCGCCTCCCGTGTTCACGGATCCAGTGCTTGTGCTCCGTACTTGTGACAAAGACTTTAAGTCCTACGGTGGTTTTCAGTGGCCGCGCGAAGGATATGTGGAGGCACCTGACTTCCGTAACAACACAGAATGCGGTCATGGGCTTCATGGGTTGCTCGACGGTTGGGGTAATCTAGATCTCCTGGATTGGGGTATCGATGCTGTCGCTATGGTAGTGGAAACTGATCGCTCCCTTATCATTGACCTTGGGGACAAGGTTAAATTTCCATGCGGCTACGTTAAAAAAACTGGCACTCTCGCTGCCCTGATTGGCGAATTTAGGTGCGATGCCGCGAAGATAAAAAAAGAAGTTGAGGATCTGGAGAAAACCGTTGGTACTGCATCGCACCTAAATTCGCAAAGTGCCTCCGGCGATGACAGCCAACTTTCGGCCTCCGGGTGGAACAGCCAACTTTCGGCCTCCGGGTGGAACAGCCAACTTTCGGCCTCCGGCGATGACAGCCAACTTTCGGCCTCCGGCGATGACAGCCAACTTTCGGCCTCCGGGTGGAACAGCCAACTTTCGGCCTCCGGAAATCGCAGCAAACTTTCGGCCTCCGGCGATGACAGCAAACTTTCGGCCTCCGGCGATGACAGCCAACTTTCGGCCTCCGGGTTGAACAGCCAACTTTCGGCCTCCGGCGATGACAGCCAACTTTCGGCCTCCGGCGATGACAGCCAACTTTCGGCCTCCGGGTGGAACAGCCAACTTTCGGCCTCCGGAAATCGCAGCCAACTTTCGGCCTCCGGCGATGACAGCAAACTTTCGGCCTCCGGCGATGACAGCAAACTTTCGGCCTCCGGCGATGACAGCCAACTTTCGGCCTCCGGGTGGAACAGCCAACTTTCGGCCTCCGGAAATCGCAGCCAACTTTCGGCCTCCGGAAATCGCAGCAAACTTTCGGCCTCCGGCGATGACAGCCAACTTTCGGCCTCCGGCGATGACAGCCAACTTTCGGCCTCCGGCGATGACAGCCAACTTTCGGCCTCCGGGTGGAACAGCCAACTTTCGGCCTCCGGAAATCGCAGCAAACTTTCGGCCTCCGGAAATCGCAGCAAACTTTCGGCCTCCGGCGATGACAGCCAACTTTCGGCCTCCGGGTGGAACAGCCAACTTTCGGCCTCCGGAAAATCATCTTTGGTGGTGGGTGCCTCGATTGGATGTGTCGTTAGCGCTGGTGAAAATGGAGCCTTGGTACTATCGCGCTGGGTTGAGGGCGAGAAACGCTATCGCGTCACGGTGGCCTATGTAGGAGAAAACGGCATCAAGGCTGATACGAACTATCGCCTCAATGAGGCTGGTGAATTTGAGGAGGTGGCGTAATGGGACTCCTCAAAAAAGTTACAGATGAGAGAGATGCTCTCCTGGCTGAAAACCGTCGCCTACGGAGGGAGGCGGAGCTCCATCTTGCTGATCCTGATCAGAAATCTCTGAGCCGATTGAAGCGTGCTCTGGAAATACCAGCACCATCACATCTCTTCGTTGCCCGCAAGAAACCAACCTTTGCTAAGAAATGAGCGCTACTGACGAAGTAAAAGGTGAAAAAGTGGGAAGGTGCGAAGGAGCCGATACGGAGGCGCTGACTTATGGAGCCGCCATTGAGGCCCTGAAAACGACCTCTCATGCGGATCGAATCCGATATGAACAGGCTATTCTCAGTAAGATCAATGCGCTTGCTGGGAGCATCACCGGCATGGATCGGCTGCCTGAAAAGGTCACGAGGTATGAACAGTGCGCCGCGCGTCTCGCTCAGGATCAGTTTCTGGATCGGGATCCCCTCAACAATGCCTCCAAGATCGCCGCACATTATTTGCGACTGAGTGGGCTGGCATTTAATTTGGCGTCGCTGGTGGAGATTTTTCGGTACTCGGAGTTACCCCTTACCGAGGATCAGTATGGTCTGATCGAATATCTCGTCCGTGAGATCCAGCGGGGACAACTCGCTGATTTTGGCCGAGTGACTTTCTTTATGAAGAAGGAGGAGGGGAGATGAGCGGCTGCACGCATGATGCTTATCTTTCCCGCTACGCCGCCAAACATGCGGCTCGGCTGCGGCATGAGGAGTCAGGGATTCTCCGCTGCCCAGAGTGCGGACAGTGGAGGGTGCTGGCCGGTGAGGAGCTGGCCAAGGCCATCGAGGCTGCTGAGGGGCAGTTCTCGCGCAAAGACGCCAAGACGCAGAGAGGGGAGGAGGCTCATCATGAATAACCTTTCATTACACGGGTTGAAATTTGTTTTTGGGATGCCTGCTGAAGTAAAGGAGATCCGAAATCTTCCGTATCCGCAGCATCGGTTTCTCTTCTCACCGACGGAGTTTGCCCGTGTAGCCATCCGGCACAAAGGGCATGGCATGGCGGTCTTTCATCTGCTCGATCATGGGGATCACTACACGATCTGGACTTCGGGGGAACTGGTAGGAAATTTCCGTCTTCATGGATCGCTGACGGCGCGGGTGCGTGCTGGGCAAGTGGTAGAGAGGGGAGTTCTCGCGCAAAGACGCAAAGACGCAGAGGGAGAAAAAAAGGGCGGATCGGAAGACGGAGGGCAGAGGTCAATCGTTATCTGCAAGCATAGCACGACCGGTAAGTCGTGGCTGGCTTACCAAACCCCTGGAAGCCAAGCACCGATTGAAACTCATCCCGACATTGATCGGATCACCGCTCGGTATGGATCACATAAAACAATCAACACTGGAGGAATGAAATCATGAAGGCGCTGCTCACTCGGATTCGCTATCGGTTGCGGTATTACTGGCGGCTTTTGCTTCAGCAGTATCTGAGGATCTGCCCTGATTGCTTCGACCGTCTCAATGTCACTTGGGCGGGTAAGGTTCACTGTCCTAACTGCGGGAGGGTTGTATGAGCGAGGATGCTGCCAAGTCGAAGGTCGAGGGTCGAAGGCTTAATGCTGAAACCCTCAAAGCGCAGCAAGCGGCCCGGTGGCGCACACGGCTGGTCACGGCTCGGGATTACTGGGCTGTCCGGGCTCCGGAGGATATTCCCTCATGGTTTGAGCCTGTGATGGAGACTGAGCGTCCTGAAGAAAAGAGTGGTTTTAGGCACTCTGTTACAGGGGAATATCGCGCGGTTATTTACGACAATGAGTTTGAGTCCATGACGGAAGAGGAATCGAACTGCTGGGATAGTATTCCTATGTTGATACTGGAATGGGGCAGGAAGCGGCGTGAGGCGCTGCTGTCTCAATGGCCGTGGGCTTGGGCTGATCTGATGCTGAAGGCAGGGGAGGTTGTGCGATGAATAAGGAGCGGCCTATTCTTTTCTCGGGCGATATGGTTCGCGCGCTCATGGCTGGGCAAAAGACTCAGACGAGGGGGATTGTGAAGCCGCAGCCTCTTAATGAGCGCGTTGGAATGGTCAACATGAGTTATTGCGGAGACTCAAATACATGGTGCGTTGGTGGCGCTGTTAGTGAATATACGGTTGCAAACCCTAGAAATCCACTCGCTCCAATGTTGCCGCCTAAATGGGCTTGCCCTTATGGCCGTCCAGGGGATCGGCTTTGGGTGAAGGAGACTTTTGCCTATGTGCGCTGCTCCTCGGACTACGAAACCGGGTCGGAGACTAATTATTGGGAGTGGGATAAAGAGTTTAATGGAGAAAAGCTCCCTGAAAATCTAAAGCTCAATCCTCGATATGGCAGTAATGCTGCGCATTTATGCTATCGGGCTGATGGAGAGGATGGAAATCCGTCAGAATTGTACCCGATGACCGACCTGGCAGGGAAGGTGGTCGCGAAGCAGGAAATCCCCTGGTCTTCATCCCTCTTTATGTGGCGCTGGGCGTCAAGAATCACGCTGGATGTCTCCATGGTTCGTGTCGAACGGCTGAATGACATTAGCCGAGGTGATTGTATGGCCGAAGGATGCCCGTTTCCCAACATGGCGAAGGGGGCGGATCCCCGAGAATGGTATGCCAATCTCTGGGAATCCATCAATGGAAAGGGCTCTTGGGATCTGAATCCCTGGGTCTGGGTGATTCAATTTCCGCGCATGATGCAGCGGGTCTGCCTGGAGTGTGGGAGTAGTTATGTGGGGCGTGCCATGCCGATTGATCTCAATAAGGTGAAGCTCTGTCCTGCCTGCAAGGAAAGGAGGGTGGCATGAATCTCCCGGTGCCTAATTCCCGAGTTCTCTTCATTGGGGGCGGCTCACATCTCGTGGAGGATAATGTTCCCGACGATGCGCGGTGGTGGAAGAGGATTGGCCTCCACTCCGCTCAGAATTTACCAGTAGCGGGAAGGCCTCAGCAGGAGGAGGCTCCTTTGCTGCCTGTGGATTGCTATCGCCTTGAGAGGACGCGTTTTCAGGTCGAGGATAAATACTCTTTCCGTGGTTATCGGTGGATCGAGATAGATTTTTTCTGCCTGGATTCTCTTGATCCTGATGATGCGAGTGAGATCGTCGTTCGGTTTTATCGAGACAGGTTCTTTAGACAGGTGCTCTCGGAGGAGCTCTCAAAGGAAAGGGAGAAGGTTGCAGCGTTAAAGGTGTCTCTTCTTGCTGCCGAGAATTTTCTCGCTGCAATAAAACGCCGTGGTGTGGCCGGAGAATTCGGATGGCATGTTCTCCCTCGCGTGGATTTTCTCGCAACGCTGAAGGCGCTTGGTTTGTGCCAGAGGCCAGAGTTCGCCTATCAAGATTTCAAAGGTGAGAAGGAAGGAGGGGAGCTATGATCAAGGTTCTTTCAACAGGCGAATTTCAGGCAACGGATGGTTCTGTTCGCGCCCGGTTTGATTCGAAGCCAGCGGCTGTCCTCTGGCTCTATGGAACGATTGGCTTCGACATCGCCTATCCTCATCTCCGGGGGAATTATCCGAATTGTGCTCCGATCTCCAAAAAAGGAGGTTCCCGATGATCTCGATTGCCGAAGCAAAGGCCGCCACTCCTCTTCGTGTTCTCATGGAACGGGATGGGATGGTCTTCCGAAATGTCGCTGGGCAACTGAAGGCGCATTGTGTCTTTCACGAGGAGAGCACTCCCTCGCTTGTGCTGCATGATGAGCCGGATGGTGGGTGGTTTAAGTGCTTCGGATGTGATGCCAAGGGCGATGCGATCAATTATCTGGAGCAGCGCCATGGGCTCTCCCGAAAGGAGGCGGTCGTGCGTCTCTCTGGTGGATCCCGAGGGGAGGTTTATGATCGGGCCAAGGCTCTCCCTGCCCCCAGCAAGCCAATCGAGCCGGAGAAGGTCATAGAGCCGCTGGATGCCGAGATGCTGGCCGACTGGGAAGCCTGCTGTGCTGATCTCTACACTGATCCCTCGGAGATCGCGCGCTGGGCCTCCTGGCGCGGTCTGCGTCCCGCTGTGATCGAGTGGGCGGCTCGCCAACTGCTCTGCGGGAAGGTGATCTATAATGGGCAGTATCGGGAGGCATTTGCCATCCGTCGGGCTGACTCCGCAATGCTCTCGGCTCATATCCGTCTCGCTCCGAATTCTCGGGGTAATGAGCATCCGAAAGCCTCCTGGCGCTATAAGCCTGCTGGGGTGGGGGCGTGGCCTTTTGCCGTGGTGCCTACCACGGGAATTGATTTTGTGAAGTATGTTTTTGTCTGTGAGGGGCAGTGGGATGCTCTCGCTCTCATTGATGTGATGGGCTGGGAGGTCGGGATGCCTGATTCTGTCGCGGTCTTTGGGATGCGCGGAGCCACCTCCTTCAAGTCGCTCCTGGAGTATCGTTTCAGTGATCGTGCGTCTTTCTTCCTGATCGCCGATCGGGATGCGGCCGGTGCGAAGTGGTTCTGTAACAGGTCGTCGAGTGGCGATGCCATTGAGGATTCCTTCTCGATGCGCCTGGAGGCTCTTGGGTTCCGTGTCTGGTCGTTCTGGCCCACGAAAGCCAAGGATCTCAATGATGCCGTCAAGGTGATGGATGAGGCCGCCAGGGATGCCTTCCGTGATCTGCTGCGATCGAAGATCCCGACCAAGCAGCGCCCTGCCCGACCTACTTTCCGCCAGTGGCTCGCTCATCAGAAGAATCGTCCTGATGAGGTTGGGGCACTGGGTCTCAAGATTGTGAAGGGAGGCAAGTATCCCCCTGCTCGCGCTCCGCTCTGGAAGTGGCGCACTTATGCCCGTGAGGTCGGCTGGGATCTCAACCACCTGCAATCCGCCTGGGAGGAATGGGAGAAGCTCTAATCACAGATCTAATCACTAAAATTTATGAAGGAACATTACATCTCTAAAAAATTCGGATCTCCAGCACTGGATCTCATCGAGACTATCAATGAGATTCTCGATGATTACCGCGAGCAGGGATATGACCTGTCGCTGCGTCAGCTCTACTATCAGCTTGTCAGTAAGAACATCGTTCCTAATACGGAGCGGAGTTATAAAAATGTCGGTTCCCTGGTCGCCGATGCCCGTCTCGCTGGGATGATCGACTGGAATATGATCAAGGATCGCGGCAGGGAGACGATCGGCAACTCTCACTGGAATAGCCCTAAAGAGATCCTGGAGTCGGCGGCTTATGGCTTCCGTCTCGATCGATGGGATAATCAACCCAACTATGTCGAGGTGATGGTAGAGAAGCAGGCCCTGGAGGGCGTCCTCCTTCCTGTCTGCGAGAAGATGGATGTGCGCTTCACGGCCAACAAGGGATACTCCTCTGCCTCGGCTCTCTACGAGACGGCAAACCGGTTCCTGGATCATCTCGGGGAGGGGCGAGGTCTCCATATTATTTATCTCGGGGATCATGATCCCTCCGGCATCGATATGACGCGCGACATCGAGGATCGGATGGCCCTCTTCCTCCGGGATGACGCTCACCACCTCTCCGTCCACCGAATCGCCCTGAATATGGATCAGGTGCGGAAGTTCAAACCGCCCGAGAATCCGGCCAAGACCACGGACTCGCGCGCGGAGAATTATATTCAGAAGTTTGGTCGATCAAGCTGGGAGCTCGACGCTCTGGAGCCGAGCGTGCTGGCTCGTCTTGTCGAGGGAGCGATCGAGAATCTAATTGATGATGTTGCCTGGGAAGTAATGGTCGACAAGGAAGATGGATATAAGGGCGATCTGAGGATCATGGCCTCCAGGTACGCCGATGAGTGAAGCCAACGCTGCTTCTGTGCCCAATGATCACCATCCTTCCACTCCTGAAGGGCTCTCCGGCCCTGAGTCCGGTCTTAATCAGGTGCTCTCAGGCAAGCTTGGGAAGCGCTATGGCGCTCTCCCTGTCGTCGCTCAACCGCAGGAAAATGAACTGCTCATAGGATTTATCGTGACTCTCGCCTTCCATCTCAAAGGAAAAGGTCTCTATCGCCGCGATCGCGTGATCATGGTGCCGGATCTGGAGGCCAAGCGTCTCCTGCCAATGACCGCAAAGTGGTTCTGCTCGTGGTCACAACGGCATGTCGTGACCTCCAAGGAGAAGAAGACGCGTGATGGCGATGTCTATGAGGTGATGAAGGATATGCCTACCGAAGCCGCCGAAAAGGTGCTGGAGAGTCATGAGTTCATCGTTCCTATCCCACGGATCGACGAGGTGCATGGCGTCCCTCTTCCCAAGCTCGTGGAGGGCTCTCCAGTCGTGCTGATGACGGAGGGGTACGACGAGGAGCTTCGGGTCTGGAGTTTTAATTTATGAGTGCGCTTTACGACTCTCTGCTTCTGGCATCTGTCGCCTGTTTTTTGCTGGCGATCGTCGGACGACTCTTTGCCATCTATGGGTTCCCTCACGCTTTTCTGGGCCGTTGTAAAAACTGGTTCCGCAATCGCTGGTATCGCCTCACGCGATGCCGCCTCGGTTGCCGGACTTCTGATCTTACGACTCAGCGCCTGGAGAAGCACTCCGCCGAAGTGCCGATCGTTTATTTCACCATGGAGGGTCAGCAGTCAGGAACAGCCCTCTGCACAAGGCATGACCGTAGGGTGCGCTGCCAATTCTGCGGTCGCCTACATTATCACGCCACCAAAATCTACTCACCAATCAACAACTAACCCAATGCTAACAATGAAATCAGGAATAGAACTCATTGCCGAGGAACGCCTCCGGCAAATCTCTCAAGAGAGATACACGCCGGAGCATGATGACAGCCATGCCGACGATGAACTCGTTTTTGCCGCAATAGCCTACCTCGAAGTTGCTTCCGGTGAATTTCCTTCTGTAGCAGTGCTCCAGTGGCCGTGGGATACGACGAGTTTTAAGCCGGATCAATTTGGGACGAAAAATTTGGCGAAGGCTGGTGCCTTGATCGCTTCGGAGATTGATCGTCGGCGGCGTTTGCAGGTGAAGGAGGTGGCGTCATGAGTCTAAAAACTGTCACTTTCAAGGCGTCGATCAGCGCCTCCACTTATGATCACTACACTGCCCGTGTGCTGGTCGCTGCCGAACTCCGCCATATCGCCGATCAAATCGAGGAGGGGTCGTGCGTGGGTGAATCCGGCACTGCCGCCGTCGCTGATCATCTCTCGTGGGAGATCAATGATCCATGGGAGGGGATGGTCTCCATCGTGGAGCGCCGCAAGAAGATGGCTCCTCATAACCCGCACAGCATCCCTGTCTCTCGCAGGAATCTGGATTGTATCGGCGGTGAGGGTGGTAAGGCTGCTACGGAGGTAATCAAGCCATGAGTGATCTCATTATGGTTGGTTGGACGGATGGGGGTACGGGGATCACCAACTTCGACCCAAAGGAGCTGCCTCTCTATGAGGCGGCTCTGGAGGAGACCAAGGATGAAGATCTGATCCTGGTTTCAAGGCCCTTTGGCCGGTTCTGCATTCCCTCCGATTACTCTCTTCATTTCAAAAGGGGCAGAGAGAAAGACCTCTCTGATTTCTGGAAAGTTTTCGATCGGATCCAACAGCAAAAACTAACAACTAAATAACTATCATTATGAAATCAATAACACCAGCGGCACTCGTAGCCGCCGCCATCGGCGATTTCGGAAACTTCATGGTAGCCTCCACGCCGGGAGGTATCGAGACCCAGGAGCGAAGCGGGCAAATTGAGCAGTCTTTCAAGGAAACTCTGCCTGTGGATATGGGGGAGCACCGAACGCAATTTGAGGCTCTCGGGTTCGTCTTTGGAGAATCTGAAGGTATCTTTATTGAGGCTAAGTTTCCGAAGGGATGGAGGAAAAAGCCGACTGAGCACTCGATGTGGACTGATATTGTGGATGATCAGGGTCGCAAGCGGGGAGGTATCTTCTATAAAGCGGCCTTCTACGATTGCCGATCTGCCGCTCATCTTGAAACCCGATTCAGCGTTAGGGATAACTATGGAAATCAGGAAAGAGTGGTCTCTGTCGTCGATGTCAGTGGCAAGGTGGAGAAGAAAATTACCGGGCTGCTGGCACCGGACTGGGATGATCATGCGGAAGGGCTTCGGCGCGTCGAGAAGTGCGAACAGGCGCGCCGGGAGCTGACGGCATGGCTGGACGAGAATTATCCGGAGTGGCGGTCGCCGCTCGCGTACTGGGAGGAGTAAAGAAGCAATCTAATAATATCATTATGAAACTACTGCTGCTCAAAATTCTCAATTCAAAGGCTGCTTCGATTCTCTGGGTCTGTTTTGCCGTCTTAATCATCGCTCTCGTTGCCGCATGTGAGGTGATCAAGACTATCGCTTTTTGGAAATACCTCACTCACTGACTAATAACATTACTATGAGCGAGCCAAATAAGCAATGGTATGTCGGATCACAGAATGATGCACTTTTCATCATTAATACCCCTCCACGCCCCTCAAATGATGATGCGCGGCATGATCGCCCCGATGGTCCCACGGTAGTCCTGTCTGTACATGGGTTGGATCCGGAGAAGGTACAACAGATCGTCGATGCCCATAACGATGGTGTGCAAGAGCTTTTACTGCAACTGGATCAGCATTCCAGGGTTATCAAGTCTCAGTCAGATCGCCTCAATCATATTGCCGAGCTTCTGAAGGATGTGGAGCCCATGGATGGCTTCCCTCTCAGTATCGGGAGTAAGATAAATTTGTTGTTTCTGCGGTTGGCGGATGAGCAACGGAAGGTAAGGGAGGTCGAGCGCAGTGAGGCTGATGTACGCCAGATCCTGACAATCACTTCTGATGAGTTATCACTGACTGGGAAGGCGCTCGCTAGTGAGGGGGAGAAGGTGAAGGAACTTGAAGGTAGCCGAGATAAAGCGGTCAAGTCCGTCCTTGATCTGATTGGCGCGATCGAGACAATCCGGATGGATCGCACACACTCCGCTGACGGGGATGTCTATGTCCTGCAGACTCAGGAATGGGGCGAGTGGATTCTGGGAGAGGCGAAGGCTGCTCGCCTGATCGTTGCCCCTCTTCAATCCATGGCTGTCCTGAAGGTTGAAAAGGAGGTGCAGGAATGAACGCGGAATCCATTCAAGAGATCAACCGCGCCATTGCCGAGGCGTGCGGGTGGCGACCATCAAGAAGTAGATTCCAAGGATTTCCACCAAACAAACCCGACTCAACTCTGCTTTATGATGCAGAGTATTACCCAGGATATTGGGAAAACCTACACGCATGCTGCGAGTTTGAATCAAAGAACCCATTTCTTTATTCAACAGCCTTGAGGGAAATTCTGGAAAATCATGTTGGGAAAACTGAGTGGGATGGAGGAAATAAAAAGGCCTTTTATTTCATCACAGCAACAGCCCCTCAACGCTGCGAGGCTTTCTTGAAAACCCTCGGGCTCTGGAGGGAGGAATGGAAATGACCCTCCTTCTTACCATCCTCCTCCTAGCCGCGCCTTCGCCAAAGGTAAAACCGACCGCTACGCCGAAGCAAAGCCACTCGGTAAAAATCCCAACTCCTATTCCTACGCCCGTTCCGACTCCCACACCGAAGCCAACTCCAACTCCTAAAAACATCTTAATTGAGCAAGTCTGCCCTCCGGGAAATCCTACGCCTGCCACGAGTCGGCTTACTCCATTTTCTGCTTAATAACTAACAATCCGCTAAAATGATAAAGTGTAACTACTGTGGTAAATATAAACCATCTCATGGCGGAGAGTATATTTCCGTTTTTCATCCTAAGTGCCATTGTCGAATCGTTGAGGTTGCGGCGGATTCAGCATCAGACAACAGCTTCTTGATTAATGCGATAGTGGCTACAGAAATAGCTCAACTCCAAACTGATACCTCATGTATTCACACTGATTCCGAAATCGGGATGACAATGGGAGATGCGACCTTAAAGCAGCTTCCAGATGGCACCTGGGAGGCTACGGCTCCTATTGGATCGATCTTCGGCTCTGAGGTGCAGGGAGAATGCCGTGGTCAAGGCGCTACCCAAGAGGATGCTCTGGCTGAACTGGCCAGAGATAGGAAGAACCTGAATGATTCTCTCTGGTTTTAATTCAATAATTCTATGCCACTTAAAACCCATTGGATGCCGCTACAAGATTTCAACCCTCCACTCAATACAAGCACCTAACAACAAAATAAAATGCAACAATACAATACAAACATCCGTAACAATGTCCTTCAGTGGACTAAGGAAGAGAAGGCTATCTCGGAAGCGCATGAACTCGTCGAGCATATGGGAGCGTCTGGCCATCTGACCAATGCTTCTATCCTGCTCATGGCGGCTCGTCAGGCTGTCGCCCATCACATTATGGATCAGCCGGATGTGAGTGTGGGTCATCAAGGGAAGCCGAGGGATATTTACGAGGTGAAGTTCGGCGACATCTACAAAAACGGGGAGTTTTTTTCCGAGTTCCACGAGGACAGTCATGGAGTAGAAATCACTTGCGACGAACTCAACCGTCTAGCGGGAGGTGAGGGATGAGCGGGGAAGCCGTTAAAATTGACGAGCGCTTAATCGATCGGATCGGTGTGCGTGAATGGGGACTCCCTTCAATCTGCATGCCTGGGAAAATGTGGCGCAGTGAGATTAACGGAACGATTTCCTGCATGGTGCCGCACGAGGATGCCAGCAAGGTTAAGATCGAGACGCGGCCGCTCGTGATAATTCCGGCTGGATGCGAGATGAGCTGGCTTCCTGACTCGTGGAGGGCTGCGCTATGGGAGTATGTCAAGGCGTGGCCTAACTCCGGGTGCGGCTATGGCCCGTTCCTGGCGATCACTGAAGAAGAGCGCTGTGACTTTATCCGCAAATGGGCAAAGGAGTTGGTGGAGTCGGATAATATCGGCTGCCTAGGAACAGCAAACGACATCGGAGAGTTCGCTGCGTATGGCTATGAGCTTGCTGGAGGTTCCCGATGAAGTCCTCTCATCTCCATATTCTCCAACACAGTCTTGGAGTCGATCAGTACGGCCGTGGACCGCAATACCGCAATCACTTTGTCACGGGAGGCAGATGTGAGGACTTCCTGTTATGCAAGGAGCTTGTGGAAATGGGTTTGATGGTCGAGCAGGGGGTTGCTGTCATCCCTGAAGCAGATCACTGTTTTATTGTCACTTATGACGGAAAAAAGGCCATGGCTGATGGCTCTCCGCCTGCTCCTAAGCTCTCACGCTCTGCGCTCCGGTATCGTGAGTTCCTCAGTGAAGATTCCGGAATGTCCTTCGGGGAATGGCTGCGGGCTCAGAAGCACTGGAAGCGCTATTTGAAAGATCGGGAAGCGATGGCATGAGTGACAATTACCCTCAATTCTGTCCTCTCTGTGGTTCTCGTCGGAAGGATCTGCCTGTCCCCGTCTATGAGTGTGGCTCGCATGATGATCCTCAATATATGCGTGTCGTGGTGACGGAGGAGTGTCAGCGGCGACAAGATCTCCTTGAGATGGCGATTGTGTCGGCTGCATTCGAGCAGTTTCGTTATTTCGCTACTCAGTATTTCGCCCAACGCGGCGCTGTCCGCACCCGAGGGTGGCCTGAAACTCCTTTTCCGGATGTGGGCTTCTATGCAGTCGATGTGGACGCTCCCACTGCTCACTTTCCAATTCTCCGTTATATCAATCAACCCAAGTAAGTCGTTAGTCAAAACCCAACCAAATCAACTATTATGAATGTAATAACCGAAGGTCACAAATACAAGCTCGCCCAGTTTGAAGGATCCGATCCTCAAACTCTCCAGTTCATCGAGAAGGCTCCGATCGCTGTGGGTGCCACTGAGTTCTTCACGGTCAATGATGGTACTACCAATGAGGAGGTTTTGGCGGTCTTAATTGACCGTCTGAATTATCTGCAAAGGAAGTTCCCTTGCCGTGAAAATACCATCGTGATCACGAAACTGGAGGAGTCGCTGATGTGGCTGAATAAGCGCACTTCCGACCGTCTCGCCCGCAATGTCGAAGGTAAGCAACTGGCCTGATGAACTTTATTTATCAACGTGTCTCCGAACACTGCTGCTCTCCCTGGTGGATGGAGTCGTGCTATCACGATTATGCCACCAGGGAGAATGTCATGGTCGCCTGGCCGCTCGGGATCTTCGTGAAGCTGACTTATGGCCTGTGGCTTGCCCTACAGATTGGCGGCCGTAAGAAGACTTGGATCGATCGGATGCTGGAGGATCGCTATCGCCGAGATTATGAGGAGCTTGAGAATCTCCGGAGCCGATGCCGTAGTTCATGGATGGCTGATAATGCCATCCTGGCGCTGGAGGGGCAACTGAAGCGGGCTGTCGCCGTTGCTGAGGAGTTGAAAGAGATTGGGTTGCCTCTCTCTGATCGCTGCTTAGAATGGAGTGCAGAACTCGAAAAGCTCAGTCAATTAAAGAAGGAGGCAGGGTTATGAGCGGGCAATTCGTACTTTGGGGGCGCTCCGCTGGGAAGTCTCTCTCTAGGGAGGATCTAGAGAAGATGCTCTCGGTACTGATCGTCAGAACCGAATGTGCTCCACCTGACACGATCATTATCAGTGATCAATACTCTCCCGAGGAGAAGCAGAAGATTCTAATTCACGCTCAGGAGCTCGGCATGACTATTAATCAACCAAAAAAAGGAGGAGGGAGATGATCACTATCACTTATAAGGATCTCGAAAAAGCAGTTCGTGATTGCAGGGATAAAATCACTTCGGATGGTGGAAATCCTCCAGATGGATATGATCCGACGGACGAGAGGGTATTCAAGGTTGCGGACGCCTGCTGGTTCGACGGCATGGATCGCATGGGCCGTGCCATCCTGTCGTGGGCAGAAGATCAACCTGATTGGATGCAACACTTAAAAGATGAAGCTGGTGTATGCCAGTTTCAGTTCTCGCGGGTCATGGCAGGCGATAGTTTCAGGAGGCTGAATGACGGGGATCGGGAGATTCTGGTTAAAATATTCGATTGGATTTGCTCCCTGAATGCGCAGTCCGCCGCACCTGCAGTTTCACTCCCTGAAGGGATGCAGCCCGGGCCGTTCTCTCATGAGGTCGCTCATGTCGATGGGCTGGCTGAGGTGCTAGAGCAAAATCAGGAGATCGACTGGATGTATGGGGATATTGCGGTTGCTGCTCGTGATATTCATCTGGCGAGCTCGTTAGTGGGGGAGCCGGTAGTACAGAAGGGAGGGTTTCTGAGGATTCTGGGTCCATCTTTGGTGTATGAAAAACCTTACCTTGCCAGAGTGCTGCTCGATGAGCCTACTCTGTATAATTTTGCTGTAAATCGCGAGGATTTGCGCCCTTTGCCATCTCGTCGCTATACTTGCGTGTGCTGTGGTCAGAGGTGTTGGCGGTCTAATTCCCTTGAAGATCGGTTACTCGCTCCTTGCTGTCCTGCGTGTGAGGATCTTGCGGGTAATATAGAGCGCCATGAGGCACTAGCCGCAGAGGGTCGCGCTGTTCGCGAAAAGCTCAACTCTCTGTCTTCTCTCTGATTTCTTAAGATGAAAATACCTAAATTTGTCAGTGTAGAAACCGAGATCGAGGTGGATATCTGCGCGGCGATCATCGCATCCATTCTGGCTGAGGAGCCTGTCGGATCCCGTCAGGGCGTCGTGTGTATCAATAACTTCGCCGCTGTTCTCAAGGGATTCTCTCCGGAGATGATCGATCAGATTGGCCTTCCTGCCAGGAAGGTGATCGCTGATTTTTTCAGAGAGCAGGCGATCCGATTCTCTCCAGACGGGTGAGTCGCCTTGTGCGGCCGCTTGCGGCGTACTTGCGGTTTATCTGTATTACTTTGTCCTTCACTAATCTGTTTTCCTTTCACCTTTTGTTTGTCTCTTCGATTTTTTTATGATCACTTGCCCTTATCACGAGTGGGATCTTCCCGCCTCAACTCTCTATCTCCGCCGCTTGCTATCAGAGTTTCCCTTCGCCGATCGCAAGGAGGATGGTACTTCCCGGTCGATGGCGGTCCAGGTGGCCGCAATGCTGTCGCAGTTCTGTGTCTCGATGTTCCCAGCCGGTGCCTCCCGTATGGGCATTATTTATAATGCCAATTCTCAACGCTCTGGTAAGTCTCTCCTGGCCAAGATCGCCATTACGCCAATTCACGGGATTTTTATGCCCTCGACCTGGAAGGGGAATGAGGAGGAACTCAATAAGGTGATCGACTCGGCCGCGCTCTCGGGCTGTACCTATATTTGCTTCGATAATGTGCGAGGCTATCTTGCCTCGCAGACGCTGGAGGCGATCATGACCGCTCCCTCGTGGACTGGGCGTATTCTCGGAAAGACGGAGATGTTCACCGCTCCCAATCGGATGACGCTCTTTGTCACTGGCAATGACTGCACTCTATCACCCGATCTGGAACACCGCACGCTGCGCTGTGATCTGTTTGTTCCAGAGGGTGATGTTCAGGAACGGTCGCCTTCGTTCGTGATCGATGATACTTGGCTGATCGAGCGGGAGAATCGCGTCGATATTCTCTCTGCTCTTTGGGGTGTGGTTCGGGCGTGGGATGCAGCGGGTCGTCCGGATGCCTCGTCGCTGGGGATCAAGCCAAGGCTGGGATTTGAGCGATGGGGTGAGTTGTTGGGGGGTATTGTGTCGTTTGCAGGCTTCGGGAATTGTCTCGAACATGCCCCTTCTGACACGGCCGGAGGCTCTGAGATGCGCAATATCCGCAATCTGATCACGGCTCTCTGTGAGCTTGCGATCCATGATCACCAGGAGTTCACGTTTCAGTCTGTCGTGAACGCTGCCAATGACAATGATGTGTTCGAGTATATGATGGACGGCCGGAGGTCTGATGGGGATTTCGTACTCACGGCCAAGGCTCGCAGCCGCTTCGGCCTTACCCTGGGGCGCTATGCGCCGAATATAGATGTTACTGGCGTACCACGAAGCTATGTAATAAACGGCAAGAAGGTGATGTTCGGAACGACTAAACAGGGGAAAAACAAGCGGTATTTTATCACGCAAGAGGCTGGCACCTGCGAGTAGTCTGGTTGGTTCATTTTGAAATGAAAATATGGGTTGTAGGGTCGATTTCCCTGCAACCCATTGGTTTTTGGTCGCTTTTTTTAGGTAATTCGCCTTTTTGCTCTAAGATAAGTCAATGGATGCGAGGATTTTGCGCAATCGGAATGGGTCATCGGGGGTACGATTACGAGAAACGGGCAACCTTGTCCTTTGCAATTCGTTGGTTTTGCGCCTCTTGTGATTGCTCTGGATTGGTCATTAGGGGTCATCGGGGGTTAAACGGTGCATATAAAAAAATCCAAAGAAATGAATTTAAGGGCAAAATAATATACAGTCGCTCATTTAACCCATGATGACCCATGCTACCATGTCGAGACACCAACCAAGGCGGTGATCTCCATCGCTTTGCAACGAGGAGGGGTTATGGGAAGGGTGTGATTTGAACCTCGTCGCGTGTCACCAAATAGAAATGTTACCACCACGGTGGTTAAAGGAATCTCTTTTTTACAGGTTTTTAAGAGGTTTCCCGAAGGGTACATTCATGTTCTCCTGTAAGTTTCCAATAAGTTGACAGGTTACACATGGGTGTGTGGACACTGGAATCGTCAATCAGATCGCGGCTGCCTGGGGAACTTCCCGAGCCTACGTCTATAAATTGGGAAAAAAGGGCTGTCCGATCCAGATCCCCGAAGACTCCTCTGTTGAGGAGCTGATTAAGACCGCAACAGAGTGGCGCATCGCCAACTCCCGTCATGGAGTCGGATACCGGTCAAAAAAATCGAACAATCCACCCACTGAGGGTGCCGGGACAGAGAACGAGGAAATACAACCGTCTGGACCAGTGTGGCCGCCACCTAAAGCCAGAAAGAAGGTTAAGGTTGATACGATTGAGCGAAGTCTCGACCAGGCGATTGCGATCGAACGCCAGTGTGCTGAGGAGGTTGAGCGCCTGAGTAACGATCCTGGCAAGCTTGTCACCGCTATCAATGCCTACAACAAGGCTCAAAACAACCGCATGGACACTGAAAAGCGTGTTCTGGAGCTTCTTGAGAAGCGCGGCCAACTCATTTCTCTCCCCGCTGCCCAACAAATCATTACCCGTGTCTGGGTTCCTTTCCTGATGCGACTCCGCGCGTGCCCACGCAATGCTGCCCAAAAAGCCAACCCTCAAGACGATGTTCTCGCCGAAGAGGCTATAAGGTTGGAAATAGAGGCTGCCATTGAAGAAGGGCAGAAGGAGTATGCCAAGGCAATGTGACGCGCCAGAGGCGCTCCAGGCCGTTGAAAAGGCCATGTGGCATGTCTTGGCTCCTACGCCGAGTCGGCCTGTATGGCAGTTCTTGGAGGATCATGCCTACCTGACCGAGACGCAAAGTTCCTCGCCGGGGCAGTTTAGGACGACTTCGCGGCCCTACATGAGGGAACCGCTTGATTGCTTCCGGGATAAACGCATTACGGATCTGGCGCTCTGTTTTGGTACTCAGACAGGGAAAACCACAATCGTGATCGGTGGGGCGGCCTGGAAACTCTGTAACGATCCCATGAACGCGCTGTGGGTGATGCCAAACACTGACCTGGCATCGTCGTTTTCTAAATCCCGCTGGATCCCCTTCATTGATTCGATTGATCCGCTTCAGAAGCAGAAATCAACCGATCGGAAGCTTTTTGCCACACTGGAGCAACATTTTTCCCGAGCGATCCTGAATTTTGTTGGATCCAACTCCCCGGCCAACGTGTCCTCCCGTCCCGCAGGGCTGCTTCTAGTCGATGAAACTGACAAACTGGGGCAGAAGACGGAAAAGGAGGCAGGGGCACTCCAGAACGCCGAAGAGCGCTCTAAAACCTTCCCCTACCCACTTAGGGTTAAGACCAGTACGCCCACCACGGTTCATGGCGATATTTGGCAGGAATTTCTCCGGGGGGATCAGCGGTACTTCTTCGTCCCCTGTCCTCATCCTAACTGCGGAAAGAAAATTCAACTCAAGTGGGGTCAGGTAAGGTGGTGGGAGCACGATGCCTCGGAGAGTAAAACAAACGGGGACTGGGATGAGGAGAAGGTGCGTAAAAATACCTACTACCGCTGCCAGGAGTGCGAAGGGAAGATCTACGACCATCAAAAGGAAATGTTGTTGGCTGGTGGTGAATGGATCCCGACGAATCCTAACTCACTTATTGGCCGCAGGAGCTACCATTTGAACAGTCTCTACGCGCCGCTGAAGGAGTGTAACTGGGGTCTATTGGCCGTGAAGTGGATCCAGAGCAAAACGAGCCTCACTCGGCGGCAGGCGTTCATTAACTCAACACTGGCGGAGCCTTACGACGACGAGCGTTCTGTCGATGACGATCCGATTAATACGGTGATCTACACTACCTCAGATCTTCCCACTGATCGGATTCCGATCATGACGGTCGATGTGCAGGAGAATCATTTTTGGACCATCATCCGCGACTGGAGCAATCCGAAGCTTCCAGGTGGTCAGCAGAGTTGGCTGATGCATGAGGGGCGCATCGAGACTCCTGAGGAATTGGAAGCTCTCCAGGCCAAGTATGGCGTGGAGGCGAAGCGTGTAGGTCTCGACATGGCTCACCGTCCAAACAAGGTCGGGGCGCTTCTGGTAAAAAACGGATGGCGTGGACTCTGGGGTAGCGACAAGGCGGGATTTATTCACTCCCTTGGAAATGGGAACAAGGTTATCAAAGAATACTCACCGGTCCAATACCGTGATCCTCACTTGGGAACGGTTCATCAGAGCGAACAGAACAACAAGGCGATGTTCGTCTATTGGGCAAACGATCGGATCAAGGATCGTCTGGAAGTGCTTCGATACGAAGATCCGCCGCGCTGGCATGTGCATAACAACATCTCGAAGGATTACGTCCATCAGATGAATAGTGAGCGGCGGGAGGTGAAGACCTATCGCATGACTGGCCGCAAGGCGTATTACTGGAAGCGGATTCGGAAGGCGAATCACCTCTTTGACTGCGAATCAATGCAGATTGTGATGGGGCTGATCGGGGGTGTTATTCATGACGACGCGGATCACGCCGCCTCCCAACAGGCATTCAAGCTGGACGATCAGAAGGCATGATTTTTTTGATAAGAGCGGTGTGATCGTCGAATCCGGACCCCTTAACCCATGCGATTTTTCCTCTCGTGCTGCGTGGGAGAAGGATGATGCGCTCTGGTGAGATGAGCTTTTTTATCAGTGCTTTCTGTGCCGGGCTTGCCTTTGGGATAAAAAATGTCCCGGTTGGTTTCATGGGCTGATCGCACCAATCAGAGATCTCACTCATGGTTTTTGCGTGAAGGGAATATAGGGTTTATCACAGCAGCAGCCTGGGGCGTCTCGGTATGCTGATCCGCACCCGCAGAGGCCAAGTTTTAGCCATTCGGTGTAAGTCATAATAATAGGATTTCCCTTATTCTCTTCATTGAATTTTCGGAGCTTCGCCTGATGCTCTATATGTTTTTCAAGTTCGGTGCTCATGCCTTTGGTGTGGATGGGAAAAAGTGCTCACCGAGGTGATAGACTCCCTCGATGAACATCTCGCCGAAATGGCGGTATCCGACCATGCCGAGCGGGATAGCTGTGGTGACCAAGGTGGCACCGAGGAAGAGGAGTTTATTATCTCCCTTGGGTGGTAGCACCACGGTATCCACGGCAACAGTGACGGCGCGGGGCTTGGATTTTGTGTGTCGGGGTTTTCGAGGGGTGGTTGTTTTCATTTTTGATGGGGCTGATTGGCGAGATGGGTCTCGGCTAGGGAAATCTCATCCATGGCCCTGTTAAGAGCCTCGCGTGTTTTGGGATCGAGATTGCGCGCCTGATCGGTGATGGAGGAAATAGCTTCCTTTGCTCTGTCGATCTGGTGGTTCGCGGCAATTCGATCTAGTCTGGATATGGGTATCATTGTTCGGGCGGGTAGTAGCAGAAGCCGGTGCGGATGGCGGCGAGCTCGGGGTAGTATTTCCAGCACTTACCTTCGGCGATAATGAAGTGAGTGGCGGCGATGGTGTCTGGAGACGCGCCGTTGTATTTGGCGACCTCGCCTTCCATCCAGCTTACGATCTCGGGATGGAGCGGGAGCTTTCCATCTGCGATCGCCTCGCTAAGGGCGTCTTTTACGGAAAAAGGTATCGCAACCTCAGTGATCTCCTTTGGAGCCTCTCCGGCCAATCTTGGAGCCGGATCATTGCTTAGAATAGATCGTTCCAGATCTCGGCTGATCGCCTCTGGAGATTTATTGGTCTTGCCGGTGAGTTCATCCAGGATGATTCCGGATTCGAGTTCGGCGGGGGATTGCTCGGGAGGGTGTTCGTCGTTGGGCATGGAGGGCGGTGGCGTCCATCCTAGCGCGATGAGGGCGTTTCTAACAGCCTGATCCTTGGCGGTGCAATAGTGTTTCATGAACTTCTCTCCTGCTCGTCCTTCGAGGATCTCAATCTCGCCCTTTTCGCGGTCGATTGTTGTGTGGAAGATGATTTTTGGGAGGAAGGGTGTTTGGGGTTGGTTCATGAGTGAGTGAAGGTGGTGGTCTTCTTTTTAGTTTCGTATGCGATTCCGGAGCACATCAGCAGTATCTGAGCGCCGAGTTTTTTATCTGCCTTGTTCTTGCCATTCAGGGCCATTTCCTTTGCTTGAAGCACTAGGTCTCCCCAAGCTCCGTGACGCTCTGAAAAGGAGGGAATTTGATCACAGGCGCGCCGTGCCGTTTGTTCGACGCTGGTGCGATCTTCGATAAAATCGTCGATGGAGAACGAGTTCATTTCAAAGATAGGGGAATAAGGCGTAAGAGATTCGATTTAAGGAATCTGAAATCCATCATCATCCAAGTTCCCATCTGGGAAAGCCCAAGTTCCCTCGCAATCGATTCGAAGATAGCGGAGACCTTGTTCTTTCATGGCGCGATGGAGGGATATGAAATACTCGCTGAATCCCGCTACTTTGAGTTCCTTGATGAAATTTTCAAACTCTTCATCCTCATGCTTTTGATAAATCAGGTATCCGTATTCGGATCTAAAGAGGCAATTTCCTTCTTCTTTATCAAGGAGGAGGGCGTCATTTTTGGTGATGTCTCCCGTGGAACATTCTCCGATCGTGTCGATTTGGGCGATGGTGGCTTTCATGATCGAGCACTCCATATTGTTCCTTCGTCTTCTGTGGTAATGGATCCATCGGGGTGGATGTCGCACGCGGCAACCCATTCTTCGAGTTCAAAATTCAGTTCATCGAACTGGCGATCTCCATCGAGAAACTCTTGCAAATGGGCAATGTGATCGGTGATCAATGCAAGCTGCGCTTCCTTCTCGGTGTCAAAGGTTCTGGGGATGGATTTCTTCCCTTGAAGACTCATCCAAGAGGATTTTACACCTCTCTCGGTGCGTTCAAGAATGATCCAAGTGTGGATCACGGGTCTTTCTGGATTCATTGTGTGTTGAGGGTTGGCAGAATAGGGGCGAATTATTTTTTAGTTTTCGATGGTCAGCAAGATGGTGCCAATGCCGGTGCCTTCGGATTGGAATTCCCCGGCCGGGATGGTCTCCCAGTGCGAGGAGAGGGGTTTGAGTTGCTCAAGCCGGTGGCGGGTGTCCATGCAGAGGGCTGCCAGGCGTCCACCTGGGCGGAGGAACTTGCGGGCATGGAGGATGTGGGCAATGTCGCTGCGCATGTGGAACGGGGGGTTCATGGCGATACAATCAAAGGTTTCAATGTCATCCTGGCTCATCGTTAGAAAGTTGCGCTGTTTAATGATGACGCCAGTGCGGTTCTGAACAAAGAGTTCCCCGGCGCACCGTGGTGCGATTTCGACCGCAGTGACTTCCGATGGCTTGTAGGGTGCGATGGCATCGAGAATCCGGCCAAGGCCCGCTGACGGCTCCAGAATACGCTCTCCGCCTGCGAGTCCGAGAAGGGCAACAAGTCGTGCGGCCAGTGAGATGGGCGTCTGGAAAAGCTGATAGGTGGAAACTGCCCTGGGGGCGGTGCCGTTCTCATGCCGGTTCCGGATCGTGTCGAAGCGACCGCGCAACTCCTCCTGCTCGTAACGGGCGGCGTCATTCTCCATCCGGAGTTCATGGAGGCGATGGAAAGGCGCGTCGAAGTGCGGCTTATTCATGATAGGCGAAGGCCGATCGTCGGTGATGATCATGCGGTGACGAGTTGAAGTGATGGTGTTTTGACCGCATCCCAGACGGCGGAGTGGAGTGGCTTTTGAGGCTTGTCGGTGAGGATGATGACGCGGGAGGGAACATGGTAGTGTCCATCGCCGCCGTCTCCACGGGTTCGGCGGACTTGGCAGACTTCTTGGCCATACTTGCTGCGGCCTTTATCGAGGGAGGTGTAGTGTAGTCCGCACTCATGTCCTCCTGGGAAGACTTGCCGGGTTCCTGCTGCACAATAAGAGCCTTTGGAGTTGGCGGAATAGGTCGCCTGGGTGGTTCGCAGGATGGTGGAAGGTTTGAATTCTCCGTCGCATCTTCCATGTCGCCGAATTTCACTTTCTTCCCATTCCTCTTTTTCGTGGGAATTCCAGAGAGACTGGAGGCGTTGGGCGTCCTCGTCGGTCGGGTTGATGAGAGGAATGGTTTCCGCTTTGGGTGCGGCGGCTTTTGCGGCTTTCCGCTTGGCAAGGAACTCGGCGAGTTCCTCCTCAGTCGGCGGCCGATAGACATCGGCCGCCAGGCGCTCGACTTCGATGGTATGGGAAAGAATCCTGCCGATGCCGTCGGGGAAGGGATTTCCATAGTGGTTGGTGAAGGATGGCTTGTTATCCTGCACGAGCACGGAGACAACGCGTCCGGTTTTGCTCGACTTATTGACCTTCTGGATCTGGCGACTTCCCAGGAATCCTCCCGGGATCATCTCCAGATTACCGGCGCGGCCGCCTTGGGCTTCGAGCATCTGATTCTCGTAGGCGATCCTCAATTTAAGATGGCGGATCGTGGTTGAAATACTGGTTGTTTCCCAGCCTTCGGAATCTGGCGCGTGATGCGTGCTCAAATAGTGGGCGGCATAGTCGGCGAGGGAAGGCGGGTTTTCTCCCTTTTGATGCTCAAAGTAGTAGGCGTGGGGAGCTTCGGGGTTACACGGATGGGCGTGTTTTCCATAACCAGCGATGATGTCGATGAGGTCTTTCTTGGCGCGATTTGCGTCTCCTCCGTAGGCGCGTGTGGCTGCGATGGCCGTGATAGCTCCTTCGGGATCTGCTGCAATTTCCTGCACTCTGAGAAAATGAGAAGCGTATTGCTCCTGGGTCTTTTCGGCTGCCCGCAGATCGGATTCCAGAACCTTGATGCGGCCCATGCGGACATCGGGTCGGGATTTGTAGAGGGCGTGGCTGATGACGGCCGCTGTACGGCGCGTCCAGTATTCGGCCTTGTCCCAAGCGTCGGTGGCGCGGGTTCCAATTCGGTCATGACGGGCCGCCGCTTTCTCTGCGCGCTTCTCGCTCTGGAAGCCGTGAGCGGTCGGTTGGCTTTCGTAGCGATCAGCGTGACCGATTGCCTCGTCCTGCCGCTTGTCGCGGTATCCTGCGAAGCGCTCGGCACGATCGGCGGCGCGTTCCTCCGGACCCATGTCCTCATCGTAGATAATGTCGGAGTAGGTCAGAGCGGTGTTCCTTCGTTCTGGTGTCCAAGTTGCGACAAAATCACCTCCTCCAGCTTCGCGTTGCTTGAAGAGGGCTTTCCATCCTTGGGATTTGAGTTTGAGGTACTCGTCGCGAGGAACCCGACCGATGTAGAGCCGGAGCTTATTATCCTCGGGTGAATAGGTGGCGTATTGTTCCATAAAGTGGGAAGGTAAAATGTGGGAAAGTGGAAAGGTCGAAGGTCAAAAGACGATGGACGAAGGGGTGTTAATCTTTGGCTTCCGGGAGCGCGTCGAAGCGCTTCCGGGATTTGATGGGTTGGGTGGTGATGCGGTCGAGGTGATCGCCGTCGAGGGTGAGGTGGCAGCCGAGCTTGTTGGCTCGTGCTGTGATCTGGCGCACCGGGAAGGATTCATTGATCGGCTTCACGGGAATGTGCAGGTAGCACGGAATGACGCGGTACTTGATGGGCATAAAAGGTGCGTGGGAACGCGGCTTAGTCATTCTCGCCACGGGCGAGAAGTCCGAGCGTCAACAGATGATCGGATGACTGATCCGGGAGGATCGGCAGACAAAAAAACCGCTCCGAAGAGCGGCTGTAAAAGGGGGTAGGGTGAAAGGTGGCGTTAGAGAGTCATGGGGATGAGTGGGGTGATGCTGACTTCTTCCATCACGGTGTCGCCTTCCAGGTCTTCTGTGAGGCGGTTGAGCAACAGAATGTGATTGTCCTTCACTTCGACGGTTTGATTGAGTCGTTCATCAAAGTCGTAAATCAGGTTGGATTCCGTGTGGTCGGGATCGTCTGGATCTGGCGTCACCACATTCAGAAAAACATGCCCGTCCTCGCCGGTCTCGTTTTCGGTATGGTGATAACGGACATAAGTTCCATCGACTTCGACGGCTGCTGCGCCAAAAAGGATCTCGATGGCGGCGGAGAGGGTGATGGTTTTCATGGTCTTACAATTTCGAGGCTGGGATGAGTGAACAGTCGGTGCATTTGTTGTCCTTGTGGAGCTGTTCGTCGGATTTTCCGCAGTCGATGCACTCGACTCCGTGTGCAAGGTAACTGTTGATGGCTGTGGTGAGTTCAATGCTGGCCTCGTCGGAGAGGTCGAGTTCCGACAGGATGGATTCCCTCATGGAGTCGTCATCAAGTGCAACGCGCGCAATCTCGGCAAGCTGTACGGACTGCTCGTCGTTGAAGGGTGAGTGGGCGAAGCCGTCGGATTTCTGTTCTGCGGTGACGCTGGCTCTCTCGATGATTTCTAAAATAGCTTCACAGTCTTCGGATGGGATATTTTCGCTCTCGCCTATGTAGTCCTCGATCTCATCGAGGGCGGTTCTGGAAAACCCAGAGGCCGATGTGACGCTGGCGCTTTTAACGGTGCAGAACTGGTCGAGTTGATGAGAGAATCCCATGTCCTCAGCGGCCTCTAGGGCCCGCTGGATGGCATCCTCGGCGGCGGTTTTCAAATCTGCATCCGTGAAAGGCATTTGCTCTGGATCATCGGGCGTGATCTCGATCTCAACGGGAATGATGAATTTCATGGATGACGGGGTAAAAAGTGGGAAAGTAAAAGGTCAGACAACAAATCGCTCGCCGTCCTCGGTGAATTCGTAGTCGTTGCACCTGATCGACTCGTCTATTTGTTCGTCGGCGTTATGGTATTCATACTCTTTTTCAAGGGTGCGATAGAGCCAGTCCATAAGATCCCAAAGGGCCTGTTGTGCCAGTTTGAATGCCGCCTCTTGGGCTGGCCACAAAGCTTCATTCTCCGCCAGATTGTTATCTTCGTTATCAAAGCATCGCTCCTCCATATTCACGGATTTTGCGAAGTAGTATCGGTAGTTATGGGTGATCTCGATGCTTAGGAAGGGCTGATCTTTCGCAGCTTTTTCGATTGCCTCGGCGATCCGGTGGAGATCCTCATCGAGGGGTGCAAATTCCCTCAGTTTTCCGGGCTGGACGGCACTCGCTCTCCATGTCCCCTCAAAGCAGGCTCCATCTCCCTGAGACCAAAATCCGCTCCACCAGATGCTCGGTTCCTGTCGGGTTTTTCCGTTACCAAGCCGGACTGAGTGAAAGGCGATGTCGATGCCTAGCAGTGGGGCGATCTGGCAGAGATCTTCAGTGACACTTTCGGAATAAAAGGTATCTCCCTCGCTGGATTTTCTCCACCAGTTCCGGGCGGTTTCCTTGGCGGCATCGGTGAGTTCATCAAACTCATAAACTTGGATTTCTACGGTTTTCATACGGGTTGTTCCTCCGGGGTGAACCAGCCGTGGTTTGCGGCTTCATAGACGCAGGGGGTGCCCTCAATGGTCTCGGTCAGTTCGTCCTCCAGGATGTCGAATTGCGTCAGATAGGTGATCAGGAGAGTCTCAAGCTGGTTGTGGTCCCAGTCGCGCACGGGCTTCTGCCAGAGCGGATCGTCCAGATCATTGGAGTAGAAGGAACAGAATCCGCTCCGGTGCGAGTGGCGGTCGAATATGACCGAGCGGAGGGTTTCCTCCTTGATGTTTTCAGCAATCCGTTCGATCTGCTCTACAGGGATCAGGACAAAGCAGATGTCAGTGGAAAAATTGTAAAACTTCGGGCTTTTCAGACTCTCCAGTTCCATCGGAATGCCGGTTTCACTGGAGAAAGCGGAGACCCATCCTTTGGTGATGGCCTCGGCGGCAAGTAACCAGGAGAAGCGTTTATCGACATCGCTCCAGTCCTGGCCGGTGGATTCCATCTCAGACTCGATTTCCTGATCCATCAGGCCATCCAGATAGGAATTGTAGAAGCCTGGGAACCAAGGGAGGACAACGAGGAGCTTGTCGGGATCTTTAGAAAGGTTGCTCATGCCACTCCTCCTTCGCAGACGCTGATGGCTGATTTTTCGAGGGCGTTGTAAAATGCTTCGGTGCAAGCCTCTTCCCATGCGGTACAGATCTCCTCCTGAAGATCCTGAACATCTTCGTCTTCGAGTTCCGTTTCGGTGAAGAGTTTTGCCATTAGTGATTGTGGAGTTTCATCACCAGCCCATTCCCCGCTGAGATTAGGGAGTTTGAAGGCATCTATTACCACAGGATCGCCGTCGCGGTAGCCATCAAGAAATTTCCTCGCAGCTTCCTTTTCTCCACGGGTGGCGCGACCTCCCCAGAGATCCTGAATATGCCATTCGGCGGCATTGACTCCGGCGGTGATTCCGTCATTTCTGGCCAAAATAAGCACGTCATTGGTGCGCGACTCGATTTTGGACGCTACCCAGTCATCGTATCCCAGCCGGGTGTCGTCGTTGGCTATTTCGTAGCGCCAGTCCAACTTTGGGAAGCTGGGATGCTCTTCAGTATCGGAGTAGTGAGGAATAGTGGGTGCGTCGGCGTAGCTCATGGTGTAGGGTGGTAGAGGGTGACGATTCGGACGGTTAGGGCCGTCAGGATGAATCCGAGCGCGCAAAGGAGTCGGATGAGGGCGTAGTGACGTTGAGTCATCGGATTTTCACCAGTTGGCCCATCTGAATGCTCCAGTAGTGGGAGAGATGGCCTCTGAGGGAATCAAGGGTGCGCTGGTTGCCGAGCGGCTTTCCAAGGCGCATTCCGTGAATGTCTCGCCAATACCGGTGCTCCTCTTTCGGACGGCTGAAATGCAGTGTGCCGAGACACCCTAGTCGGGCGAGGCGGTAGAGACGGTGGAAGGTTTCCCGTGAAAGGTTCATGGGTGGGCAATAAGTCGGGGATTACTTCTTTGCTGATGAGTCAACGGCTCCGCTTTTTCCGTCTGAGAAACCTGGCGGCACGGCGTTCTAGTTTGATCTGGTAGTCGTCGCGATCTCCCCAGGGCTCACACTCCTCCTTGGCGGAGTCCATGAGGTGCAAGGAAGGGTTCTGAATGGGTCTGATGGATGGCATATACATGGTAAAAAAATGTCGGATGGTTTGATCTAGGCACAAAAAAGCCGGGAGGATTTTCACCCTCCCGGCTTTTTCTTCTCCGGTGGAATTTTTAGGCTAGAGCGGTCATTGAATTTTTCAGGGAAGCGGACAGGGAAACGCTTTCCCCTATCTGGAGATATTCCCGGAGCGTTTGATATTGAACCCGGCGCGCTCCTTCCTCCAGTGGCTGCCTTGTGAGGATGGAAAGGGGATTTTTTCCGGCTGCGATATTTCGCACAATCTTTAGTTTCTCCTTCAGATTAAAGGATGCTTTCCGGCTTTGATCGTGCTTCGCTGATTGAAAAATTGCGCTTCGAAGTGTGCGCAATTGATCGGCCAGGCGAAGCCGTTCCGCTTGCCTCTTCTCCTCGTGATCGTGTGGAATGATGAGCTTGTGAGGGTGGAACTGTTGCACTTCGTCCAGGTTGTTTTCTCGTGAAACATCATGGTTGCCGCCGTTCATTCTTAGAAGGTCGCGCACTGCTCGGAAAATCTGGGCGATTCCTTCAGGCTGCTTGTGAATGCCTTGCGCCACCATAGCAAAGACGGTTTGCGCTGCGTCCTGTTTGTCCTGAAGGGAAAGGACGCGCTCGGGTCTCTGGTTTAATGACCGCTTGCGCGTGAATTTGCTCGCCTGCTGCTTCCCCTCTGGGAATTCGATTCGATGGATCACGGCGCTTGCCAGTCGAGCGCTTTCTTCGTCGGGCGCGTGAAGGTAGGAAGGGAGCGTTTCCGTGATTTCCTCCTCTTCTCTGTTTTTCAATCCGTCCACCTTGCGCTTTTTATGCGTCAAATTAGTGAATTGAATATGCGTTTTTACTGTGTTTGATTTAGTGCCTTTCATAGGGTTAAAGACTAAGGTTTATCTCTCACTTTATCAAGATCAAAAGATCATTATTCGATCACTTTCTCTCTATTATTAAGGGAATAACCCGTAAGAGATTCGACTCTTTCACTCTCTTTCATTCAATAATTTTTCTCTATAGATAGGGGAATAACCCGTAAGAGATTCTCGGTCTAGCAACGTCTAACAATGCAATCTTACAAGCAAACAATAAACATACTTATACATAATTATGTTTATGCGGTCGTCCGTTGTAATTAGGTGATCCTTTGATAAAACTAACCATGTTATTTTTATGCAGAGGAAGCTAAAGGGGAAGGCTGAAATCTAAAGGAGGATCGGCCATCGGCGATCTGATTCAGCTTTCAGCTTTCAGGTTTCATCCCTTATCGAATTCATCGGTTCGGTTGACTCCTGCCGTGTGGGTATGGCGAGCAACGAATGGATGGAAATCTACCGGTCTTACTCCGGGATTGAGTTGGCGAATGAAATAACTCTGCTGAAGAAGCAGGCCACGCTCTACACCGCCCAGACGCTCGGGGACAAGTCGCACACCAAGGATCTCCAACTCGTCACGAACCGCCTCCACGCCGCCACGCGCGTTCGCAATGAGGTTCGCTTCCGGGGTGCTCCTAATTTCGCCGCCCCTGATTTCAGCAACGGCATCGGTTGAGGCATCCGACCCCTTTTTGAGCTTATGAACTTCTTAGACCGCGCCATCGCTGCCGTTAATCCAGAAGCCGGTTTTCGCCGGGCGGCCTATCGGGAGCGCATGAAAATGTTCAGCTATGACGCCGCTTCTCCTGGGAGGAAACGCGGCTCCTCCGGGGGTGCCTCCAAGAACGGTTCCTCTGAGAATTTTCGCGCGGCCCGGGATCGTATCGACATCATGTGGGACTCGCGGGATGTGGTCAGGAATTTTGGCATCCTGAAAGGGATTGTCGCCAGGATCGTTCAATACACGGTCGATCAGGTTCAATATAATTCCCAGACCGGTGACGATCAGGTCGATGGCCAGTATCAAGATTTCTTAACAGAGTGGAGTGAGTCGGCCGACATCACTGGTCGCCACAGCCTGGCTGAACTCACCTGGATGGCCTTTTGGAGTGAATTGGTCGATGGAGACCACGGGTGGAACATGCTTGCCATGGATGGGGGTGATCCTCGCGCGATGCGAATCCAGCCGATCGAGGCGGACCGTATCGGCAATGTTCGCAACCCGGCTGAGACCAACATGGGTAATAAGGTTGGCGGTATCACGGTGGACGACAAGGGGAGCCCTCTCTCCTATGACATCTACAAGCGTGATCGGCTCACGACTCAATACAGCTTTGATCAGGCCGTTCCTGCCCTGCAATTCCTTCACTTCTTTGATCCGCAGCGTGTCGATCAGTATCGGGGGGTTTCTGCGCTGGCGACAGCGATCGCTCCTGCCCGGGATCTCTATGAGATCTATGAGTTTGAGAAGCAGGCTGCCAAATGGCAGATCGGCCATGCCGGATTTATCGAACAGGCTGATCCCTACAATCCCAACGATCCGAATGCTTGGAACGGTACGGCTCGTGGTGGTCGTGGAACTCCCGATACTACAGCGGGTGCTGGCCCTGGCATTATCGATATGGTGGCCGCAAAGGTCATCCGCCTCAACCAGGGGGACAAGGTGCAGTTTGCGCCTGGCACCAACCGGCCTAGCGGTGCTTTTATTTCGTTGGTTCAGACCATGATCAGGGAGATCTGTTCCGGTACGCAAAATGGCTACCCTTACGGCTTCCTTTATGACATTTCGGAGCTCGGTGGCCATGGAAGCCGCGTCGAGGTGGCTCAAGCCATGCGCGGTATCACGCGGAACCAGGCGCGGATTACCCGTCAGGGGCTCAATCATGTGCGCGACATCGTGTTGGGTGGTGCTATTGCTGCCGGACTTCTTCCTGCTCATCCTCTCTGGCGTTCCGGTCGCTGGTCGTTTGGCGGTACGCTAACGGGTGACTTTGGCAACGACACAACCGCCAAGATCGCAGAACTGAATGCCGGGATCGTCAATCTCTCGGATCTGATTTCCGACAAGGGCGGCAACTTCGAGCGCACGGTGCGCAAATCAGCCAGTGAAATCACCTACATGCAAAAGGTGGCTGCCGATACAGGGGTGCCTATCGAGCTCCTGACGGCGCGCCTTCCTGGTGCCTCGCAACTCCTTGCCGCCATGAATCAGCCGCCTCCTCCGCCTCCTGCGGGGCTTGTCGAGGCTGATATTGATGCCAAGCCGCTCCTGGAAATCCTGAAACAGGTAGGAGATGGCAAAATGGATCGGGAGAGTGGTGTCGCCGCGATCATCCAACTCTACGGAATCGCTCGATCTGAGGTGGAGAAAATGGTGCCTGACGCCGCACCCGCTTCAACTGCCACTCCAGTTCCTCCTAAAAAATGAAGCCGTCGCCTGCTCAGATCGAAGCCGGGAACTATGCAAAGAAGCATCTTCGGATCTGCGGGCTCGACCTCTCGATTGAAAACCGAAAAGGGAGTGTCCGGAGTGGTAAAGGCAAGGATGGCAAAGAATGGCGTATTAAAATGCCGGTCGATTATGGATACATCAAGGGAACGCTTGGCCCTGATGGCGACCATGTGGACGTTTTTGTCGGCCCTGATCGGGATCTCACGAATGAATCCCCTGTCTGGGTGGTGAATCAGAAAAAGGATGATGGGAAGACCTTCGATGAGCACAAAGTTCTCCTGGGATTTCCTGACATTGGGAGTGCCGTGGCGGCCTATCGGAATTCCTACGACATTCCGATGTTTGGCAATCTGGTGAAGATGTCGCTCCGGATGCTGAAGCTTCAGTTGCGCAATGGCAGACTGTGGCGACCGTTGAAAGAATTTGCAGGATTGCTTCCCAAAGGGTATTCCTTGCCAGAAGTCATTCATGAAAAACCCGCTGGTCCAACAATAGGACTCTATGAATATCCTAAGAAAACTCCTCGCTCGCCTGAATACAGTTCCTCAACCGGTTCTCAAGGCAATAACGACCTTTCCAAAGGAAAGTCCAATCGGGCAGCACCTCGAAAAAGAGAGGCAGGAGTTATCACCATCCCAAGGGAAGGATATTTTGCAGGGCAACTCCAGACCGGCGATGTCCCGGATGGTGAACTTCGAGTATTAGCTCACAATGCTCGTCGCGGAGTTCTCAAGCATGAGATTGTCCACAGCATTTTAGATCAGAAAAGGGGCGGCGTTCCCGACAGCGTGGCGGGATTTGCCAAAGAGGAGTTGGCTGCCCATAGCAAGCAATTCTTGGGAAAGAAATCCCCGCTTCTCGACAGGCCATTATCCAAACGGCTTGCCTCAGTAATCAGGGGCACTATTGCCAGCACGAAATTAGGAGTCAAAGCAAACGGGATTAAGAAATGGTTTGCGGATCCGTTGACGCGGGATCGAGTGGGTATGGCTCTGAAGACTTTCTCCGACCGAACTCCCTACTGCGATCCTCGGCAGTTTCCTGGTGAATCCGCTGCCCCTGTCTCTTCTGAGCGCCGCGATCTCCTCAAGAGCGGCATTATTGCTACGGGTGTCGCTGGTGGTGCCGGGCTTGCTGGGCTTGCTATGCGAGGATCTGTGAACAAGGCTCAAAAGGCAGATCTCCTCCGTGACGCTGTGAATAAGATCGTTGCTGCCCGCAAGGGGGCTAAGACCGCCGCACAAGCTGGCGCTGTCGCATCAGCCAAGGGTGCGCAGGATGCTTCCATTGAGGCTCAAAAGCTCCGCGTCTCCAGGATTCAGGGAGTCAAAAAAACAGATGCGCGTCTCGGTAAAGTGGGAAAATCCCTGGTCAAAAACGGGGCGCTCACTCCAGGCGAGGCCGCGACGGCTAAAACTGGATTTCGTTCTTCTCATGCTCGTTTGACCGGGTTCTCAGCCCGACTTCATCTTTTCGACGCCGCCGTGATCCGTGAGAAGCGTGACGGCCTCTCCAAGGCCAAGGATGCCGCTGTGCTGGCTGGTGGTCTCGGGGTGCTTGGTGCCTCCGCTTACGCTGGAATCAAGGCCCATGGAATCTCCAAGCTTGTGAAAGGGGAGATTCCCAAGGTATCCCGCGCGATCCGTCGCGCCGTGCCGCCAGTTGCCAAGAAAGCAAACGATCTTTTGGATGCCGGTAAGGCTGCTGCCGGTCAACTCCAAACCACGGCCAAGGAAGCCAATGAATCGGTTGGTCACTCCACGGCTGTCTATTCCGACATCGGAAAACTCTACAAACAGGCAAAAGGTGGCGTCTATAATCTTCTGCATCCGGTGAATACCGTCCGGGAGGTCAAATCGGCCTTCCGGGCGGGGTTGCGTGGCGAGGAAACCTACCCTACCAAGCCGCGCCCCAAGTGGGCGCTCTCCGCCAAGATAAAGACTCGTCTCAAGGAATTTGCTGATCGTTTGGAGACTTCCGAAGAGGGCGTTCCTTTAAATGGTCGGGTTGCGCACGATCGGTTTATCAAGCAGATCCATGAGGGTGATCTGGATCGTCGGGACCGCAATATCTCTCATGCTGGCGTTGCTGGTGCTCTGACTGGAGCGCTGGTGGCCAAGCCCGGCAAGCGTCTGATCGGCGCGGGTGCTGGTGCCGCTCTTGGTGGTGCCGGTGTGCTGGCAATCCGTGCCATCACGGATCGTCATCGCGACATCTACGGTGATCGTCCCCGGTGGGCGAAGGATGCTGAAACTCTTCCTGCTGTGGCAGGTGCTGGTGCTGCGTTGGGGATTATTGGAAAGCGGGTACTCGCGGGCAAGCGTCTGAGTCGCGTCATTCGCCTAAAAACCTTTGATCTTCCCGATGATGATCAGCCTCCGATGAACCCCGCGTTGAAAGCCGGGCTTACGGGTGCTGTCGCCGGGGGGGTGATGGGATCTCTTCCTGCGTTCAAAGTGGGATCCAAGCTCGCTCCTTCACTGGGATGGATTGGGGCTGGTGCGGCCGGGATGGGTGCGCTTGTCGGTGGTGGCACCTACATTGGCGATAAAATCCTCGGGCCTGCGAAGCCGAATGAAGGCGCTCCTTTTACCAAGCGTGCCGCCATTGGTGGTGCATTGCTTGGAACGGCGGCAGGTGCGGGTGCAGTCCTTGCTGCCAAGAAGATTCCCGCAGTCTCAAAGTTTATTGATGGCTACGCTGATTTTCGTCCTGTGAATTTCATCAAAAATGCCTCCCTGCCTGCTGCCACGGCGGCTGGTGCCGGGGTTGGTGCTCTAGTGGGTGCTGATAAGGCTGGTGATGAAGGACAGCAGGTTGATGCGCTCAATTCGATTCAGAATCAGAAAAAGACTTTTGGGCGGCAGGTGAGGGGATTGCTCAAAGAGTTTGGCTACTCTGATCAGAGCCGCCGTCAGGATGGGAAATTTCGCAATCCTGTGGCTGGTGCCTTCGGTGTGGATGATGACAACGGGGATGTCTCTGTGCGGCAGGTCGCGGGAGCATTTTACCGCAAAGGTCAAACCATTCACCGATGGACAGGGCGAGGCACCGGGGTTGTCTCCGATGCCGGAAGCGTGCTCTCAGGCCAGCCTCGTGATCGTGATGCCTCCGGGCGTCCGCGCAAGCGCGAGTGGGAGAAGGCATGGTTTAAGAATGCCCTCGGATCCGCTGCCGCCGGGGGTGCCCTCTTGGCTGGTGCCCATGTGACTAAGAACACCGCCTGGGGTCGCCGTGTGGTGCAGCCCAAACTCCGTGCTGCCAGCAACTGGGCGGCAGGGAAAGGCGTGAATCTTCTCTCGGCAAAAATGAAACCTGAATCACTCCATCTGCTCACTCGTCTTCATCTCCTTGACGAATGGGCTGAATATCATGGCTGGGATGTGCGCGATCCGCGTGGCCGTTCCGCTCGTGTCTTTGCTCCAGGATCTCGCCCTCGTACTCGTCGCGAGAAGGAATGGCACGAAAAGAAGGATAACCGCGAGGCGCTCCTCAAGGGTGCCGTCGTAGGTGCTGCCGCGCTCGGTGTGGCTGGAGGCTATGCCGGAACCCGGCTTGCTGGTGGCAAGTCGCTGATCCCATCTGCGGTCAAAGGGCTGTTAAAATCGAAGCCGCTAAGTGTCGCTGAAGCGGAGGCTCATCTTGCGGCTGCAAAATCTCGCGAACAAAAAGTCGTCAATGGTCCATGGCGGGGAACCAAACCGTTGACTCCGGAACAGTAACAAACACTCTATGAAAACATCCGCACCACTCCGTCGCCTCGTTGAGCTCTCGTCCCGCTGTGTCGGAAAAGAGCTTAATGTAAAAGTCGCACCAAAAACCGCCGTCGTCGCGCCAGGCGGACGCATCGCGATCAAAACTTTCCAGTCTCGCCATCGTCTTCGGGAACTCTCGCGCAAGATCGAGCTTGGGTTTTTCAGCCCTACCAAGCAAGTTTCTGTCCAAGGTCAGAATGGCCAGTTCCAGGGCACCCAGACAGAGGCCAATCCATCAGGGATCGCTGCTGATACCGCCGTCGTGGGTGCAGGTGCTGTGGGTGCCGGAGCGCTCCACAATGCGGTCATGAACAATTACGGAACTGGAAGCAAGGTTCCTGGTGAGACGACGGCAGCGAATGCTTACGGCAACGCCGCGCGCAATCTGCTTCCTCCTGCAATTTCTGATTCCGTGGTCCCGGCTGCGTCCAAAGTCGGGGGGCTTGTGGATACGGCTGGGGCCACCGGAATCGGATCCAAAATCGGAAATCTCCTTAAGAGCCTGCGCGCGGCTGCTTAATCACACCAACTCACCTCGAACCAACCCATCATCATGTCACTACTCACTATTACCGAATCTTCCTGGACCAAAATCAAGGAAGTCCTTGCCAGCGTCCCTCATGAACTCGCTGCTGATCTCGAACATATCGAGACGGTGCTTGGGTTGAAGGCGAAGGTTGCTACAGAGGTCGAAAGCCTGGAGACGAAGGTCGAAGGCGATTTGAAAGCTGAAGCAGAACTTCCTGCTGGCGGAGCAGCTTCCGCTCCAGAAGTTGCCGCCAAAGCGCTTGAAGAGGCTTCAGAGGCAACGGGACTGTGAGCTGAATAAAATTTCATGTCAGGGTGGACAAACGGTAAGTCGCCGGGCTCATAACCCGGAGATTGAAGGTTCGATTCCTTCCCCTGCTACCAACTTCACCATTTTTTACCCGATCACCATGGATCCGCGTCCACGAAATACCGAAGGGCAGTTCTCTCCTGAAACCGGTGGAGGACTTGATCCGTCCACGATGCAGGCTGCCTACAATCCTCAGATTATTAATCAGCGGCAGAGTTCCCCTGTGATGGATGCGATCCGCCGTCGTTCAGGGAAAAATCCACCGGTTGAGGAAACGGTACCAAGCGGAGCGAGCGATACGGTGTTGGAGGCCAAGTTTGTAAATCCGCGCACCTATCTTCTGAAGCGGCTGATCGCCTTCTCCCGATCCCGGAAATAATCCCATATCCGATGATCTGCCTTGCGTGATGGTTGACGGATGCCCGAAGGGGCATGGAACCATCCGAAAAATTCTTCGAACAACTCAGCGGCCGTGTTGATTCCGTCAATGGGGTAATCCACGGAGTCTCGATCATCACAGGGGGCGTGACGGCAAGGGGTCACGATTTGGAGGTTGATATGAAGACCGTGACGCAGCTTTTCGGCTGCGCTCACAAGATGGGCAAGGTGCCCGTCAAATGGAACCACAAGAGCGGGGCGGATGCCGTGGCCGGGTATCTCGAAAACTTCCGCATTGATGGGCAGAAGCTTCTCGGAGACTGGCATCTGCTCAAGTTCCACGAGAAGTACGATCAGGCCCTGGAGCTTGCACAACGTATGCCTGAGTGCATCGGCCTCTCCGCCGCATTTCTCGGCGAAGATGAAAAGAGGGCTGATGGGAAGACGGCTGCTCGGTGTGAGGAGCTTGTTTCCGTGGATGTCGTTGCCAATCCGGCCGCCAATCCGAACGGGTTTTTCGAGGCGCTTTTCCCCACCGGCGTTGACACGCCGAACAAGAACGAAACGCTTATGCAAACTCAAACTAATCCACAGCAACAGGCGGAGCCAACCCTCAAGGATGTGCTCGCTGCCGTCACCGCCCTTACCTCGCAAGTCACACAGCAGGGTGAGACCATCGCAGCCCTCCAGGGTGCCTCTCAGGGCAACCAGCAGGAGCAGGAACTCTCCATTGAGGATCTTCTGACGCTCACTCCCCAGCAGATCGCGCAGTTTGTTCAGGAAGGTCACATCACGGATGAGGATGCCGCAGGCATCCATGGACTCCAGGCTGAAGCTCTCGCCGGTGGCGAGGGTGGTCAAGAAGGTGGTCACGGAAACGGTGGCGAAGGTGCCGCTGCTGCTGTTGGCGCTACCGCTGGTGGTGCCGAGTTTGCCAGCCTGCGCAAGCAGGTTCGGGAACTCTCCGCTCGTTTCGAGCGTGAAGATGCCGCGCGGGAAAATGCCGCAATCGAGCATTATTTCGGTCAGATCGAGACGAAGCTCACGGAGCTTTCGACTCAGAACCAGAAACTTTCCGACAGCAACAAGGAGTTGCAGGTCCGCTGTGATGCTCAGGCTCAGGCTCTGCGCACCGGCATTCGTCCGGTCGCATTCTCCGCAGAGGGTGCCGCTCTTCATTCCTCGGATGGGAAGCTTCACGAGTTCGAAGAGCTTGTGAAGAAACACCGGGATGCCGGAAAGACGCCTGCTCAGGCGATCCGCCTCGCGCAAAAGGAAAACCCAGCCGCTCACCGGGATTATTACCTCGGAGATGCGCGGACTACCCGCTCGCTCTAACAGGCCGCTCTCAAGACTCACTTCAACCAAGGAACAAAATCCATGAACTTTAACACTGTTGTTTCCGCCATTGCGGCCACCGACCTTTCCGGCCTTGAAAATCTCGCCGTCACGCTGACCGCTGAAGGCGTTCAGGTTGCCAATGCTGCTGACCGCGCCATTGGAATCATTGTGCGTGGCTGCGGCCCTGGAGAGGCTGCTGGCATTTTTCTCACGGCAGCAAACGGCCTTTCCTATGTCGGCGTAGCCGATAACAACGCCATTAACATTGGTGACGAACTGGAGCGCGTCGATGCTGGCATCTATCAGAAGAAATTTGCCCGTGCCATCACGGGGGCTTCTGCCACCGGGATCTTCACCAGTGAGGAGCATGAGCTTCCCGCTGGAGTGAAAGTATCGCTCTCGGGGCTGACCGGCGGTTCCGATCTCAACCCGCTTCCCACCATCTACTACACGCTTCCGATCGACGCGAACACTTTCAAGTTGTCGCTCACGAAGGGAGGCGCGCCGGTCGCTCTGGGTTCCGATGTCACCGCTGGAACGCTCACCCGTTCGGATTCGGAGGTGATTCTGGCTTGGGAGGCAGCACCTGCTGGCAGCCAAGGCGGCTTCATCCGGGCGCTCCTTTTCTAACCCTGAACGCTCTCAAGAACATCAACCAAGGAAAATACGACCATGTATAACACGACCGACAGCGTTCCACGTCAGGACATCAGCACGCTTCTCATGGAAGCGGTGCATCAGAAAGAGCACTACATCGGCCAGATCCTCCTGCCTGTCTATGACAGCCCGAAGGAAGTGGGCCGCTATCCCAAGTTTCGCATCGCCAAAGGGGAGCTCCTGAAGCGTGAGAGTCAGAAGCGCAATGCCACGGGCACCTACAACGAGAGCGACGAGAGCTTCGAGTGGGACAGCTACTCGACCGAGGAATACGGTCACGAGAAGCGCGTGGACGACAAGGTGAAGAAGGAGATGAAAGACTTCTTCGACGCCGAGATGGTCACGGCTGATTTTTGCATGAACAAAGTCATGCTGGATTACGAGCTTGCCGCTGCCTCTGCGATCATGGACAGCACTCAGTTCGGAGTGGATGTCGGTTCGGAGCCCTACACCGAGGCCAACCTTGCCATCATGGATGTGCCTCATGACATCAACGCGTCGCTGGAAGCTCTCTCCGACCTCGGGGAAACTCCCAACACGCTTGTCATCTCCCTGGCGCTCTTCAATCGCATCAAGCGGTCACAAAAGCTCCAGACTTATCTGTATGGCTTCCTGAACACCACTCAGGGTGGATCCAACATCACCTCCAAGGTGATCGGAGACGCTTTCGGTATCCCGAACGTGGTGATCGCTCGCAAGACCTACGACAGCGCCATCAAGGGCAAGACGAACATCGTTCCCGTCTGGGGCAACAACTACATGTTCCTTGGCGATGTCCAAGGAGGCGATTTCATGGCTGGCGGTGTCGGTCGCTCGATCATCTGGGAGGCAGACAGCGAAGGCGGTCTCTTCACCACAGATCAGTACCGTGACGAGCCTCGTCGTGGTGACAAAATCCGCGTGCGTAGCAACCGCGTGATCAAGATCATCAACCCGAATGCGGGTCGTCTCATCGGAACTCAGTGGGAGTAGGCCGAGAAGCCGAAAGGCTTACATCATTCAAAAGAACCGAAACCCGAGAGGGGAGTAGGTTTTGAATGAATCAAATTTGCGTTGGGCACGCTAAGCTCCCCTGATCGGTTACTCATGGCCGGTCGGGGGAGTTTTTTGTTTGGGGTGTTGACGGGGAGAACATGAGGTATGAATCCGTTTGATGAAGCTATGGCGCTCGCTGATGAGGATGTCTTTGAAGATGTCTCCGAGCCAATCATTCTGGGGGGAATCTGCATTCTGGCGTCCGTAGGGCCTCTATCAAGTGGTGAAACGACTGATTCTTATGGTGGCCGTGCTCGCGTCGAATCGCTCAGGATTGATGTGCGCAAGTGTGTGCTCGCGGAGGCATTGATTTTTTCCGTGCCGGTTGGAACCGGCGTGACGGTTGATCCTGATGCTCCGGTGCCGCGCCAATACCGTTTTGTTTTTCAACGCGATCTCGGGAGCTCGCTCGCCCTCTTTTGTGAATCCACGGCAGGTACTGGAAAAGCAGAATTTTAAGATGATCAAATTCATAAAACTCACTTTTGGCCTCGTGCTCTGGAGTGCCCTTGAATGGCTGGATCCTGGGGTTCGCTAATTTTATGAAAGATGTACGCGCTGCCCTTGAAACCGAGCTTACCGCCCTCCTCACGAGTGCGGCCATCCTGGATTGCCCTGTGCTTCCCGGTGCCTCTGATGTACCTGCTCCTGACCGCTACGTGCGCGTGGTGGCCACGGGTGCGGAGCCGCGCGGTTCGGCGAGTCTGGTGACGGTGGAATATCGGATTGTGGCACCCATCGACGGCTATCCGGTGATCTGGAGTCAGGAAACTCTGGCCAAGGTACGACTCTGGTGCATTGCCTGCCCCTCGCCGATGCGGCGATACAATGCCAACGGACTGCGTATTTTTGGGTCTTCACCTCCTCGCCAATATCCCGACAGCCGGGATCGTTCCAGGGCGGAGATCCTGCAGTTCAAGGTTGGCGCGATCACTTGCTAGTGGCGCGTTGACATTCCGCGCAAGTGATATGGCTACTCCAATTCATCGCAGGGGCTCGGTTGACTGGTCTTTTGGCGTCAATAACGGCGAGTCTGCTACCGGCCCTGAGGGCCTTGAAGTTACGGAATTTTCCGGAGATCGCGAGTATTCGACTCAGATGGATCGGGTGGATGATACGGGCGCTTTGGTCGATGTACTGATCGGTGCGGAGATTCAAAAGGTTTCTGTTTCCGGAAATGGAGGCACCTCCCTTGTCACGTTTGATGCGCTTGATGCCGACACGCTTTCGCATCCGGTCGCCGGTCTCGGGACGATTTTTCCCGTCAAAGTCAGCGGCGGTCAATCAAACGAAGACTTCACCAAAGTCACCTTTGAGGGAGCCGGTTCTCCTGATCTCTAACACCTAGCCAATCACTATTATGTCACTTGAAACCATTGCGGGAACCGACACGGATTTTGGAACCACTGGCGCATCTGCCGCCGGTATCGAGGAAGTCACGCAGGCAGGAGTTGAGGTAGAATTCAAAACAGTCGTCCCTGCCAAGAATGGCCAGGGTTCCATCAAGGCATTTCTTGTCGGCAAAAAGCAGGCGAATCTGACGGCCGCAGGGTATGTGAGTTCCTTCGAGCCTCCTGCTCCCGGTGGTGCCATCACGGTGGGTGGAATCAGTGGGAAAATCGTCGCTTCGCACCTTGGTGCCCAGGCAGAGGATTTTGCCAAGGCGAACGTCACCGGCAAGGGAGTGGAGCCCTAAGTTTCTTAGGACTCATTCCCGCCGCTCCCGGCCATGGCGGATTCTTACTTTCTTTTTGACGATCGGTTTGCTGAGGCATTTCTGCATCAGCGCAAGCACGTTGTTTTAGGCCGTCGTTTGAAGCCGTTTTCCTATTGGCATAAGCTGCAACTCGAATGGATTAATTCCAAAATCCTGCTCGGGAATCCCGGTCCATGGGATCTCTGGTTGGCTGTTCGTATCTGTCAAAGCCAGTTTCCGAATCAGGCTCGCCTGCCGGGATCCAAAAAATCTTCTTGGTGGCAAGTCTGGTGGAATATCGCAAATTATGGCCGTCGGTGGGATCGTGAGACGGAAAAGTTCCGGGAGTATCTCGGCGACTACTGCTCTCCTCCCAAGCTTTGGGGAGGGCAAGCAAGTGCCAAGCAGCGGCTTGCCGAGGCGTATGATGCCCTCTACGCGCTCACAAATGACTCTGCTGATGCCAAGGAGGCTGCGAGTTGGCATCGCGCTGCTGAGGCCAAACAGGCTGGAGCTCGTCAGATAGACGATTCACTTGAGGCGGTGGCCTGCTATTGCAAGCGCGGTGGTGGTCCTGCTGGGGAAGCGTGGAACATGGCGATGGGTGAGTTGCAGTGGATGAACGCCGTCTTTTATCAGATGGATGGTGGCAAATTGGATATTTGGACCCCGGGAGACCAGATTCGCTTTGAGAGGCATCTCCTGAAGAGGGCGGCATCGATTGAGGAAATCGCGGAAACCATCCGGCCTCTTCATCCGGACGATTCTCAGGAACTCCTGAAGGCGCGAGCGGCAGTCGCTTATTGGGAGCGTGTTGTTGTGAATGTTGACGCGGGGGCAAGGTGATATGGCAACCGATCGAGATACTGCACCACCGCTCGACTTGCTGAATTCGGCAAAAGAGGCGGTTAAGGATACGATCGGACCTCTTGCAGTTCTCACCCTAGGAGCGCAGGCGTACACCTCTGCTCTCTCTAAATCCGTCCTGGAGGCGCGAGCTCTCCAGTCGGCTCTCACGGCCAGCGCTGGCGCTGAAGCCCTGCGCAGGCAGTTCCAGCAACTCGGCCTCTCGGCCGGAGCGGCAAAGAGTCAGGTGGAGCAGCTTGCCCGGCTCGCTTCGACCAGTTCTTTCAGTTTTTCCTCCTTGGGTACGGCTGCGAAGAATTTGCAGTCCATCGGTGGCGCTTCCGTCAATACCGCTGCCAACATGCGCAAGGTCATGGATGTGGCCGCCGCCACGGGTGCTCCGGTGGAGAATGTCTCCGAAGCCCTTGCCTCTCTCTATGATCGTCTGAAGAGGGGAGGGGATGGAGCCGCCGCTGCTGCGCAGGAATTGGCCCGCATGGGGGCCATCAGCCAGGATACGGCCGCTCAGATTGCGCGGTTCACGGCGGCTGGGGCCAATAGTTCGGCCTCGCTGAAGGTTTTGGAGACAGATCTTGGTAAGGCTAAGGGGGCGAGCGTGGAACTCTCCACGACGCTCATCGGGCTGAATCGTCAGCTTGATGGGATGAAAGAGGGGAGTGACGCAAAAATCGGCGCGATGTTCGACGAGGGGGCAAAGGCCGGTCTCCGCGCTCAGATCGCCTTTGAAAAGGTGAGGGATGTCATGCGGGAGACGGCTGCGGAGAAGATCGCTCCTGTGGTGGGGGCTGTGAATTCCGTCAAGGAGGGAATTGGGAATGTTGTCTCCTCCGGTCCAGCGCTTGGGGCGACGAAGAGTCTGACAGGAGGAGCGTATAATTTGGTTGCTGGTGCGACGGTGGCCACTAGCGTCGGATTGGTTCAGTTTCTCAAAGGTGCAATAACTGGCACAGGTTCAACGTGGGGAAAAGCCAAGGAAATCGCTACTCCGATCATGAAGAGGGTCGGTTCTGCGGCAGGCAAGATCGATAAATCGCTTCTTGATAACGAGGGTGCCGCTGGGTCCATTTATCGCGGTCTGTCGCGTGCCGTGGAGACGGCATTTTCCAGTGGCGCGGGAGAAGAGGCTGCTGCGGCGGCGGCCACAAAGAAGGGTATCGGTTCTGTCATTGCGAGGTGGTTCACTTCGCTTCCTCGGGCGGTGGCTGGGAGTTTCACGGGCTGGGTAGCAGGTGCGACTGCGGTTGCAGCTTATGGTTCCGCTCTTTATAGCCAGTGGCAAAATCAGACTCATGAGCGTGAAACCGCTCGTGATGACTCGGTAGAGTGGGGTAATCAGTCATCGCTTCAGACAAGCAAAAATCTCAAGGATTCCCGCAGCGGTTCCCCTGTGCTGACTGCGGCGGCCATGGCTGCTCAACAAGAACAAAATTCTGCTGAAGCAGAGGCAATCGCTACGAAGAAACAAGAGGTCGAAGAGGCTAAGAAGAAGTACGCAGCGCATTGGCAGGGGCGAATTGGATCCGCGTCCCTCGATAAATTCGGCAATGAAACGCCATCGGGTATCGGCTTGGATGAGATTTTTACAGGACGCAGGGCTGACTACAACTCTCTCACCTACAAGCAGCAGCAGCTTGCCGAGATGCAGCAGCAGCACGGCAACTCGGTTAAGGCTCTCGATCTGATCGGCAAGCGGTCTTCCTCGCTGACGGGGACGTTGAATTCCCTCCAGAAAAACGCCATGGATTTCTCCCTCGACGGCATGGGTGCCCGGGATTCTCAGACAGCGGCCATTGTCAATACGCTGCGCGTGCAGCAGCACTTCGCTCCCGACACGAAAGCGCGTTTGGCCTTCAAAGGTCAGGCTGATGATCTGGAGGATAAAATGTCTCTCCGGAATCGGGCCATGGAGCTGACGAATCAGTTTGGCAAGGATCACGCGGCAGAAGCCTTCTCCATCGCCTCCGCAGAGGTTCAACGCTCTCGCATCATGACCAATGCGGAGCAAGCGGGAACTCCCCAGATGAGCAATCTTGCCCGGATGGGGGGCAGTGCCGGGTTTGCGGGGGTTGTGGGCGGACCTGACTCCAAGGCGCTTGATCAGATCAGCAAGCTTAACGAAACGATTTCCTCTGATTTGAAGAGGCTGGTGAGTGAAATTCAGAACGCCAAAAAAGACAGTGACCGAAACATGAAGGAGGCCATGAGAAAATGAGCCTCCAAAGCCTGATCGATGACGACTCCACGCTCATCATGGTGGGGAGTTATGAGCAGAATCGCTACACCTCCACGGCCACCGTAATAGCTCTCTACATGCTTGAAGATGACGATCTTCCGGTAGAAATGTCGTATGTCCCTCCTGCTCCGCAGTCAGGAATGACGCTCACTGAAATCGATGCGCGTTTTGAAGATGGAGCCGCTCTCTACACCTGGTTTTATGAGGGATTAAACCAGATTTTCTTTAACTCAAACCTGACGACTCTCTCTCTGGAAGGATCGCTCAATCAAGATCCCATCACGCTCCATCCGGAAATCAATGCCTTCATCGCCAAGTATTCTAACGGGTGGTCTGGTGGGCGCATCAACTGGCTTCGAGACGACCCTGATCAGGCGAGCGGTCGCACCGGTCTTTCATTTTCGGGTGCGGACACGGTGGCCAATATCAACCCGCTGTTGGGCGTGGACAGTTACCGCTCCAATACGGCCACTTATTCCTACGATCAAATCTATACCAAGGATACCTTGCCGATGGATTTGGTGACAACACTCGGGACGATCTCTTCGGATCCGCCGGATGTGACAGGGCAGCTTTCTCCCGGGAATGTTGCCAAGTTTGGTGTTCGCAACTGGCTTTATTCAGGAGTGAAGCTCTATCAGGTTGGTCCTGGATTTCTGGTCCGGAAATCATTCCTGCTCTCGGGTCTCGGCGGCTGGCTGGCGCAACTTTACGACCCTGCCAATGCGCTGCAATCATCATCTTAGTCATGCCGACTCCTCTTAAAGTCATCGGCACGCTGCCTGATCCCCGACTTGAGCGATTCTTCGTGCAGTTGCCCGGCAAGGCCACGCTGATCTTTGTGGCCGAGCGTATCGACGCTACCTCTGATGATATACCGGCGATTCCGCCGAGTGCGCAGACCGGATTGCTGACAGACTGGGTGCAGATCCGGCAGTGGGCGACGAAGCGGGATGGTTGGTATGAGATCCGATGGCTCTACGAGGCGGGTCTTCAGGAAATGCCCTATGCTCCCAATGACACGCGATCTGCTGCTGACCGTAATTTTCAGTATCGCATGGAGGCATCCCTCTATCAGGCACCGCTCACCTCTCACCCTAACATTAAGAACTTCCTCTGTACCTACGGTGGTTATATGGATCAGGGGCAGTTGGTGTTTCCGCCGTGGGATCCCACAGGAACAAGCGCGCGAGCGGGGTTTGATCAGCAGGGAAATTACTACGGCAACATCAATCCGTTTTATGGCGTGGATACCTTTCTTTCGCCACAGGCCACGCTTACCCGCACCTATATGACGGCAGGCAATGAGTTGCCAACCGATCAGCTTTACGGACTCGGGTACATCGACACGCCTCCCGATCTGCCCTTTGTGGTGACGAATCCCGCCGCCAGCAAAACTGATAACTGGCTTAAATCGGAGGCTCCTGCCTATCAGCACGGAAATGATCTGGAAATCGATGAGGGATGGGAATCGGGCGGCATTGGTGGCTGGCAAAGGCTCATCTACGCACTCCCTGTTGCTAATTCTTAAACGCGTACCGAGATGTTCTTCACACCAATTCCTGTTGTTAGAAAGAAAAAGGTTTCTGTGGGTGGCGGGTTGTATTCGCAATCCACCCCTGGCTCCCTGGCTATCTATGCCGCCAAAGAGCCGCTTTTCCGGGGGGCATGGTATGTCTCGGGTGGCATTATTGGTCAGGGATCCAAGGCCATGATCACCGTCTGGATTGATCGCGGGTATGTGAACGGATTGCAGCCAATGATTGGAAAGATCCTTATGAGTGGCGATGCGCAGAGTCCTCCTCCAGCCATCACTGTTCCTGCTAAATTCGATGCGGAGGGGAGGGCTTGGGTGGGAATCCTCATTAACATTGATCCTGCCACGGGGAATCTGAGGAATACGACACAGGCCAAACTGACGGAAAACGATCTCACAATTTCCATTCAGACAACAACGATCATTCCTTCGGCGAATGGCTCTATCTTCTTTCATCCTATTGCAGTCATCAGGAAAAATCTTTCACCGATCCAGATCGCCTATTTTGATTATCAGTGGGGGACTGTTCAGCAACACGGGATCTGGCGTCATTTTTTAATTCCAAGCTAACGCCGCGATGAATCTGCTGCGCAATCAAAGCGGTGGCTCGGAGGTCTATTACCAGCCTCGCCAAAATCATGACCAGGCGCATCCATGGTCGGTAAGCATGAAATACAACTCGGGTTGGCAGGCAGTCATCACCCCGGGATTTGTCGATGGATCTGATCCTTATTATGCGCCGCTCTCGGCGGGATTGTGCGCCGAGCCAAACATTTCCCTTTCTGAAACTCAGGATGTAACTTCCATCCCTCCCTTCTTTGTAAATTTTGGAGCAGTGCCTCCTGCGCAGGATGCCTCCCTTCAGGCTGATGCCAACGGCAATTTGGCCCTGCTTGTGAATCAGCAAGCGGCCTCCGGGTGCTGTTCTGGCGGGGTTGGTCGGCTCTTAAAAAGCTGTGATATTTGGGTTGTTATCGCGCGCGCCTCCTATGCTGTGGCCGTGGATATGCCTGCTGATCTGGTGGTCGGCAATTTAGTGGACTACACAGTAACTTACAATACACAGACCTTGAGCCACTACGGCTCTCGCCCTCGACTGCAGACGGGACCTTCGATGCCATCCACTTCGTCGGCCACCCTTGCTGAACGGCTTGCTGGAGATTACAGCGATGATGGTCAGGACTATATGTTGGTTGCCACGGTTTATTTCCTTTCCCGCACCCAGGATAATCCTGACTTCAGTGCCAAGCTCGACGAGACATGGCTCCCGTATGTGCAGAATGCCTGTTTTTGGAATGTCTCCTACCGTGCCGCAAATATCCCTCCGGTGACGCTTCAGCAGAACTCGATTAGCCCCTTCCTGGCTTGGTATATCGGCCAATATACGCTGGCGGGTCAGGATGTGCTCGGGGCCATGTCTGCCGCTGAACAGAATATCTATAACTCGGTCTTCAACGCCAATGCCACCATGGGCACCTTTTACACCGCATGAGCACTCCAACGGCGAAAACCGATTCTTATGGGCTCAATAAGCTGTCCCGATTGCAGGGTGAGGATGCGGCAGCGCGTGCAGCGGCGGCCGCGACAGTGCTGGAGCCTGATTTTCCTTATACCGCTCTCTCGATTGGCCTTCCTTTTTGGCAGCAATGTTTGACTGTGGGCCCGCTTGGTTTTTCTTCAGTAAGTTCTGGATCAGCCGGATCTGGCGGATCGGCGTCAGGATCGAGTGATTTGGGTGATTTGTCGGGAGGGTTTGTGGGCGGAGGAGGATCTTCCGGCGGGGGTGGGGCTGGCGGAGATTTTTAAGTTGACTGATGGCCGCAGGGTATGGCGGTTAATTCCCTGATCTATTGTGATCTCTATCGTGGTGTGGCGTGCAAAAGTTCTGCTGCCGACACGATGACGTTTCCTACTTTCGTGGCGGGTGGAAAGATCACCTATGGTCTGCGCTTTCTGGAGTACCAAGGCAGTTATTTTACAGTCGATCAGACTCTTGCGTCGCTTCGAGTGGCGATGGGTTTGGTGGATGCTCGCCCGGCAACAGGAACCTATCAGTTGCAGGCGGCGTCGGGCATCTCCACAGCCGCCAATACCACGGCCATTTTACAGTGGAATGCCGTCGCGACGGAAATCACGACGGCATTGAATGCCCTCTCCATTGCCACCGGAAATCCATTCGTTGTCACGGATGTGCCTGGCGGCTATGTCGTGAATCGAACAGATGGGAGCGCTATCTCCCTGTCTGTTATTTCCAATACGATGCGTCCCGTTTCTTTCGGACAGATCGAGGCTGCTCAAATCGGGACTGTGTGGCAATATGAGGTGAGGCTCTGTCAGGCTCCTCTTGCCTTTACGAATACGGCCGCTCGCGTTGTCCCTCCCGCTCCGGTTATCACGGAGATCCAGGCAGGTGGGGCCAGTATGGATGGTGTGACGAAGTGGAATGAAATCCAGTCCCTGTCGATTCTCCCATCCTTCCTGGGGACGTACCAACTCAGTCTCGGCCTTGCAAAGACCGAGTTGCTCGATGTCACTGATGGTGCTTCGCAGCTTCAGGATGCCTTGAACACGATGCTGGCACCTCAAGGTGCCTTCGTCACTGTGACCAATCCGACGACGAATGTTGCCAACATTGAGTTTGGTGGATCTCTTGCGGGAATGGGCGTTGGGCTTTTGCAGGTGTCGGTTTATTCGGCTCCTCCCGGTGATTGGACGTTCTCGCTCGATCTTGGCACCTATGAAATGCTCACCGCTCTTTGGGCGGCCGGTGAAAGTCTGCAACTGGCCTTTGAGGCCGAGGCCGATATTTACCTTGATCCTACTGATTTCTCGGCTGGAACCGAGACGGTTAAGCTTTGGAGCACCACGGTTGCTGTAGCCCCGCCGCTCATTACTCCAAATCTGGAGTCTGTTCCTGAAATCGACTGGGTGCGGCCACCGGCGGATACCTATATTCCTGGCACGACAGATCAGATTCTTATCGGCAATCAAGAGGCTGTTTTGATTCCTACTATTGGAGATGGAGTTTCCGATCATTTCCCGATTACTCACAATCTCAATTCTGTCGTTCCTACGGTCAAGGTGCGTCAGACGGCCGCTGGAGGCAAGCTGCTGAGCGATGAGGCATACACTGTGAATTATGACAGTGTAAATGCGCTCACTATTTATGGTTTGGAATCGTTGATAACGCCCGGCTCGCCTCCGGCCGTTGATGAGTACACGGTGCTCATTGAGGCTACCGGGCCCGCCTCGGTGTTTCAGACTCATACGCACACCATCGCGCAGATCGTCGGATTGCAGACGCTTCTCGATGGGTACGACTCCGCCATTTCTGCCTTACAATCCATCCTGCCCACGATCTCAGGCGCAGGAACAACGACGAGCGCCACGGGCATTCCGATTCCTCTCACTCTGAAGAGTGAGATCCTTGGTTGGCCAGCCTCCGCTGTGGTTCCGGCCGCATCCGCCACGACTGGTTACTCAAGCAGTCAGATGCTCAATAGGCCGCCGTCTCTCCTTCCTGTTGGATCAGGTGGCATCAACACAGATCGGGAATTATGGCGTGTGGCGATGAATCCGCAGCTTCTGGCGCTGGGTCGGACGCTACAAATTGACTGGGGTGTTGCCCTCCAGGTGCTTCGTCCAAACTGCGGGATGGAGTATCAGCTTGTGGTGGAGATCGGCACTTATGCGAGTGCTGGCAGTATGCTGAACATTACTTGGGAGAGCGGGCCTGTCTTCTCACAGCCAATCGTTCTTACCGAGGAGCTGACGGTTCATAGTTTTGGTATCACGATTCCGCGCGGCATTGTCGGATCTACGGATACACTGCAACTCACGCAACAGCTTTATGGTATTTCCTCTGGGAATAATACTGCTGCACCCACGAGCGCTTCCTTTGCTATTCGCTGCCGTCTTATCGGATTGGAAACGGAGCCTTCAAGTGTGCAGCCAGACCCTCGCGGTTGGATCTACCTTGCCGTCGTTCCGAGTCTGACGGCAGCCACGGGAGTGACGATTGCTCAAGCCCTGGTCGCCACCCCGGCATAGGATGAACATTACCTCATCAAATGTGGTTGCCGGAACGGTTGGTGTGCCCCTTTCGTTTAATCTAACAGCGGTCACCACGTTCTCGGGGGAAACCTTTGAGGGGTGGAGTTTAACCAATTCCACAAACCCTCCTCCTTTTGACGGTGGAACCTTGGCAGTGGGGTCTGTGGCCGGGTTGCCCGCAGGGCTGTCATTTAATCACTCCACCGGCCTCCTTTCTGGAACTCCCACAAGCATTGGCGTTACTGCCTTGCATCAGTGGGCTTATGGCATCGAATCGGGCGGCACGAGTGGGGCGGGAACGGTATTGACAATAACTATCAATGGCGTAGCGCAAACGATCTCATCCTTTTCTGTTCCAAATAAAAACTATGGTACGGGATGGAGTGGTAACTCTTTTGCTGTTACCACTCCAGCCGCATCTTCAGGTCTGACATCTGTCCTATCGGTGCTCTCTGGTCCTGCTACGATCTCTGGCACTACCGTCACGGTCACGGGACCCGGAACCGTGGTGCTCGCTGCTAATCAGCCGGGAAATTCCACCTATGCCGCCGCCCCGCAAGTTACAGCCAGCTTTACGGTTGTCACGGCCTCAATCTCTCTTTCAAATCTCACGCAAACAACGACTGGCTCACCGCTTCCAGTAACAGTAACCACCACTCCTCCAGGACTTGCCCATACGGTTACCTATACGGGAACTGGTTCGACTGTTTACGCAACCTCATCAACTCCCCCATCCGCCGCAGGCACCTACGCCGTCGTGGCGACCATCACTGACGGTTCCGCCCCGAGCATTGCCACCGCATCGACTGCATATACCATCATCTTGGCAATCACGGGCACCGCTCTGGTTATTCCAGCGTCGGTGATCAACATTGTCATGAGTACGCTCGCCGCCACGATTAGTCCCGCACCACTTGCGGCCGTCTATGGAGATGATTTCTTTCTTATTGTGAGATTTTTCGATGATTCCTCCACATCGCTCCAGCCTGTTTCAACTGCGCTTAGTCTCTCGCTAAGCGAGTTTCCGGGTGGTGAAATCCTGGCCGTCTCGGATTCCTGGTCGCTGGGTGTTGATACGTCTGGAGCTTCTTTCTATATCCTTCATGTTCCGCTTGCGGGCACCCCTCTTCTGGAGGCGCTCGCGGATGCCGCCAAAACTCCGCCTGGCAAGAGCGCCATGATTGCGCAACTGGCATGGACGCAGATCAATCCGTACCATTCATTATCAGTAGGACCCGCCACTATTTATCAGTCATTGCCGCCGATTGAATTTGATCTCTATCCCGCGCTCTTATGATCTCCGGTCCTCGCCTCCAGTTTGATTTTGTTGCTCGCGGCGTTACTTGCCCGGCCTCGATCGTTGCTCCGACCTCTGGGGACCTTTTTGTTTTTCTGGTTTTTACGGGCGTTGATGACTCTGGCGCTCCGATTAATCCTAATCCAACGATTTCCAGTCCATCACTTGTACTCAAAGAGTATGTCACGGGTTATCCCGTGGCTTCCTCGGACTCTTGCGCGTATGTGACGGGATCGTATGTTGCGGGAGTATCACCCGCTCAATGGGTGTTCCATGTACCCATGACCGGTGCAACTCTTGCAGCAGCCCTTAAAGACGCCGCAATCGCCGCTCTGATTGGCGAGATTGAGTTCACGATGAACAACCCTTTTTCAACCCATCTGGGTGGTTCTACACTTATTACGAGAAGCCTTCCATTTTCCTTCGAGTATAGTCTGACCTACTAATTGGCATGAGTTGACGGGTGGCGAATGGTTGTGATCCTTACCGTTGATCTTGACTCTTTGGCGCTTTCCGCATCTTCGGTGCCTGTTTTAATAGCGGGAAAGGTCAATCCCATCTCGATTCGGTTTGTTAGGCACGGAAGATTTCAACAACTACCGGATGGTACGCCGGGGAATGTTTCCCTCACTCGTGGAGGAGTTCTTATTGCGGGTGGGCTTTCTTACTCCTGGGTAAAAAGCGAAGTTGGCACGACTGCCATCTACACTGTCACATTAGATTGTAACACCACGGAGATTGCGGCCATTTCATGGGGTTCCTCTCCTTCGTTTCCTTGTTTGCTAACGGTTGATTGGACTGTCGGTGACGCTCCCTTTGAAAGTCAACCACTGCTGCTCAATCTCCTTGCTTCAAATTTTGAGGGCGATGAATCTGCTCCAACTGCTCTACCGTCCCTAAAGGCGGATGTCTCGGCTGAGTGGGATCCCACTGATAATGTTTATTGGATTACCCAAGAGAAGGCTCAACAGGGAATTCGCCTAGCCGCCAACGCTCTCTTGCTCCGAGTCAGTGGCGGCTACATTCAGTGGCAGCACGCCGGTGATGCTTCCTGGAATGATCTTATTGCTGTTTCTTCCTTGGTGGGTGCGCCGGGATCAACCGGAGAGGATGGCACCAATGGCACAAACGGAACCAATGGTTTGTCCGTTAATCTTCAGGTCAGCGACGGCTGCATTCAATGGCAACACCCGGGAGATGCCTTCTGGAACAACCTTATTGAAGTTTCCTCTCTTGTTGGTGCAACCGGCCCCGCTGGTTCTTACAACCAGTCCCTCAACACGACTGATCCCTGTAGCTTTGTCTCGGGTACATTCGGAGGTATTCGAGTCAACACCACATCAAATGCGGATCATCCTCTGGTGTGGGACATGGGTGGAAGTGGCGAGCTTTCTATAAATATAGGGGGCACAAAACGAGCCGCTTTGTCTTTCGATGACGCATTCGGACAAGTGAACTACTACAACGCTACGTCACTTGCATTAATGGCGCTGACGGACAGCGGAGAAGTTCTGCTAGGCCCCTACTATGGCAATAAAGTGATGGTGGATGGGTCTTCCACTCTTTCTGGTGGATCGTGGTCTATCCTTAATAGTGGCGTTGCAACCTTCATAGAAGGCTCTTTTGCCTATGGCTTGACTTACCTGTACAATGATGGCTCTGCCGACATTGCTGGGGGCGCAGCCCACATTGGATCTGATGGTTCTGCCCTCTTTACCTCGATCACCCTTCCTAATGCTACGGCGATCAAGATAGGGGCTTTTGATAACGGAACAGGTGGAGCTAACGGCCTCGGATTGATATGTTCGGTTGGATACGAACTCAACTGGCAGGGTGGAAGGCTTCGTTCCATATATCAGGGAGACAGCACAGGTACTCCTCAGATGCTCTTCCTTGACTCCCCGTTGTCGATTGGAGTTCAAGGGGACTACCCTGCTTTCATTTTCAACTTGGATGGCTCGGCCTCCCTATCAAATAGTCTCCTGACTTTCGGTGCTGATGGCTCCGTAGATGCCGCAGACGGACAGGCCACTATTGACGCTTACGGCAATGGTCTTTTCCGAAGCATGGGATTCCTTGGAGGCGGTAGCAACGCCCTCTATGACGATGGTGGTCTGCAATATGGCTCTCAAGCTGTGGCGATGGTCGGATCAAATGTTTCCAACTTTGTAAATGACATGGGGTATATTACCAGTTGGGGGTATGACCAATCGTTGAATACAGGGGATTCTCCCTCATTCGATAGACTAACCCTAAACGGTTCCTTAAATATCTATGCAGGGGGTATTGCTATTGGATGGTCTGGCTATGATCACTACGCAGAAATCGACGGCTCTGATGGTTCAGCGTACTTCGCCCACAACAATTTCCTTATTGATGCCTCTGGAAACTTTGGCTCCTATGGTGGCCTTAGCTGGATCACAGCGGCGGGAAGCGCGGGGTTCGGTGCTGGTCTAGGTGTTGGCTTTGGGGGTAGTCAGGGTAATGAGGAGATTGGTTGGCAGTATAATGCAGCAATCCTGACGGATGGGTCGGCTCAGTTTGCCAATAATGTAGCAGGGGTCACGGCTGCGGGGCATCTCTACGGCGCAAACTTCTATTCGATGAATCAGGCAGTGGGAACAACCTCCTCTCCCACTTTTGCAGGAGTCTATTTAAGTGGAGGAAGTGAGCTTCATGATTCCAGTGGGCTAAAGTACGGAAGCTCCACGGTTGCAATGCAGGGTATTGGAGTTAGTCATTTTTCTAATGACGCTGGTTATCTCACTACTGAATATAACTATTTCAATCAACTTCTCAATACAGGAAGCTCTCCAACTTTCGCTGGACTGACTGTCGGAGAGTTTACTGTTGATGCTTATGGTAACTTAACCTTGGGTACTGGCGGGTTGACACATCTCAATGCTGATGGATCAGCATTGTTTTCTAACAACTCAATCCTTATGGAGGCTGATGGAAACCTATACACTGGTCAGAATCATTCGGGACCATTGAGTAGCCCCGCATTCATTAATCTGGGGAACAGTTATAACTCTGGAACCAGTGCACTAGGAAGTAAGCTATTCTTCTATACGAATGGAACTGTTGGTAGTACTTTTGCGATAGGTGTTGGCCCAACGAGTGACATGCAGTATCACGCAGGATCATCGGGAAAGCATGATTTCTACTCTGACGGTACTCTCGTAGGTGAGTTCAGCATTTATGGCCTTAGTGTAGTAGGCAATACCCTTCATACAGATGGTTCAGCTTCATTTGCTAATGGTTGTGCCACAGTAGACATGGGAGGCAATGCTTCCTTTGCGGGCGGGATGGTGATCGCCAGTTATGATGATGGAGTCAATGTTGGAGATGGTGCAGCGCAGATGCTGCCCTCTGGGTCGGTTTGCGGAAATGAGTTCCACACCAACAGTGGCAATATCCAACTGAATAACAATGGATCGGCCCTTTTCTCAGGTGGTCAAACCCGCATGCAATCTGATGGTGGATTTTTAATTGGAAGTTATGGGATCTACGATGGGGATGCTCTCATCTACCTCAAGCCCGATGGTTCAGCGTGGTTTGCTAATAATGCCTTTAACATAGGAACTGATGGTACAGTTCAAATACAGTACGATGCCATCAGCTTGAACGGTTCGGATGGGTCAGCGTGGTTTGTAGGAGGAGGCATAGTAATCGGAAACGTTGTACCGCCCGATGATGACATTACGGTGACCAATGGCATCCAGCTTGGTAGTAGTTACATCTATGATGATGGTGGTTATCTACACCTCTACAGTGGTGCAGGATCGCAAGTATCAATGTCAGGCGGGGTTCTTTGGGGATCAAGTTACGCAGGGGCGCTAAATCCCGATGGGAGCGTAATAGTAGATATTGGAGGTAATGGAACTCTTGGCCGTTCTGGTATCGGATCTTTTATATGGGCAGGACTACCTGGAGATGAGGCAGGCTCCTTGAACACCGATGGGTCTGCTTCATTTGCAGGAGGACAATCTTTTATCGGGAATGACGGAGGCGCGGGGTTTGGCAATCTACAGATATTCTGGGATGGCTCGGTTAACCTTGGGGGTGGATCGTCTGGAGTAGGTGCTCTCACTTCCGATGGCACCCACCTCTACTGGATGGGGACCATGATCATCTAATTTCAATGAAACTTTCGCTGAATAAATCAACTCGACGCTCCCTGCTGCGCAGCAACGGAATGAAGAGAAATCTACCTCAGCGTAAAAAAACAGAAGGACAACTGTAAATCGCTCCAAAAACAAAGTTATGGCTATTCAAATCCCATCCGCTACCAGGGCGGCAACCGTGGCAAACAACGTCGCCAGAGATGTCAGCAATGTTGCGACCCAGATCAACGGCTACCTAACCAATGGTCAGGCCGCAAACCCACAGCAAAACATCCCTGGTGTTGCTGCCGCCGACATTATTCTGGCACTTGGAGGTGCAGGTAGCGCCGGTGTTCTGCAGCTTCAGCTTATTGTTGCTGTTGTGAACGCCTCTGATGCAACGCTGCTTGCCGCTGCGCTCGCTGCTGTGACTCCTGCCCCCACACCAACTCCAACACCAGCGGCCTAAACCACCTTGATTTCCTGAGCCGTCAGAAATGGCGGCTCAGGATCAAACAAATCCGACTATGAGCGAAGAAACCAAAATCATCAAAGAAAACGAACCGGTATTGCAAACGCTTGCTGCCATTCTTTCTCTGATTCGTTGGCTCGGCGGCGGCTCGCTTATAGCGCTCGTGAGCGTCGGAGTGATCCTGATTTCGGATCATTACGACCATCTTCGTGTAGCAAAAGAGGCGGACTGGATCTACCCGCGCTTCTCGGAAGTTTGGTACGGACAGGGATATTCCAAGTCCGACACGAAGGACAAAAATCAGGACAGTCAATAATTGAGGCCATCAGGCCCAAACTTTAGATGACAAGCGGTGCAAGTTTGAACACTTCCACCATGAATCAAAAATCCCGACTCTTATTTATCATTGGAGCTGCAGCCGCTTCCTTCCTTCTCAACTGTTTTGTTGGATGCGCGCCCGTTCAGCCCTCACTCCCGCTCGCTGCTTCCCATGTTGCCTTGGATCAATCTGTAGCAAATGCTCAGAGTGATCAGCACAGAGCGGTCGTCGAGGCTGCAAAACTCGCTGCCAGCGACAAGAACCCTGCTGATCATCAGGAGATAGTCGATCTTCAGTCCACTATTAATGACCTTGGTGGGAAGCTGAACGCCGTCACTGGTCAGGTTCAGTGGTACGAGGTTCAGTACGCCAAGACCTATAATGATGACTCTGATACTCATGTGAATCTCATCCATGCCATCGACTACGGAAATAATGAGCATAAGGCTCATGTGGCTGCCGACAAGCGAGCCGATGTGGTGATCTATGCGTTCGCTATCTGGGCCGCTTTCATTGCCGTTGGGCTCTGGGGGGAAACCGTTGGCAGGCTTCTGAAAAGCTGCCCTATTGGGCCTATCGCCGCCGTTGCCGTGGCTGCACCCGTCATTGTCTTTGTGGCTGCTTTTTCGGCCGCCTACGCCTTCGCCTACTATGTGCTGACGTGGTTGGGCCAGTTTCTTCCCGACTTCTCGGGAGCCATCCCGTCGATCGGGCACCTCTTTCATCGCTTATGAATGCGCTGACGTACCTCAAGTCGATGTTCGCCACCCTCGATGGGCAGGGACCATCGTTTGTCCGCTGGCTGCTCTTTTTGGGTGTTGCTCCCTTCATGGCGATTGCATGGGAAGAGGTATTCTACTTTGCCGTTGCTCACAAGTTCGTTGCGATTGATGGCAATGTGGTCGCCCTTGCCACGGCGATAGGCGGCATCTTGAGCGTCAATTTCGGCTTTGCTCGTTATCAGGAGAGCAAGGAGATCCAGTCCAATCAATCCCCACAACCACCACAACAATGATACCCGACCTCAAAGCCCTCTGGGACTCGTTCCTCATCACGGACCTTGAACGCTTCAAGCAGCCCGTAGCGGCCATCCTTGCAGCCAGAGACCGGTATGCAGCCGTGGCTGAGACAACCGGGGTGCCCTGGCAGGTGATCGGCGTGATCCACCAGCGCGAGTGCAGTGGTGATTTTAACTGCCACCTCCACAATGGGGATCCTCTCGCGGCTCGGACGGTTGATGAGCCTGCCGGTCGCCCTACGGCTGGCAATCCTCCTTTCACCTGGGATGTCTCCGCCGTGGATGCTCTGAGCTATGACGGCTTTCTGCATCTTGATCTTTGGAGTGATGTCCCAACGGCCCTCTATCGCATTGAGCGATTCAATGGGCTTGGCTATCGCAGCCACAATCTTCTGTCTCCCTACATCTGGGCAGGGACCGACCGGTACACAAAAGGCAAGTACGGTTCGGATGGTCACTTTGATCCTGAGCTCGTGGATCAGCAGCCTGGATGTGCTGGTATGCTGAGGCTTCTCAGCTTCGGCGTGGTGCCTAATGCTGATCCAACACCTTCTGTCGCTCCAGGAGGGGTGGTAATTACTCCGGAATTTGGTGCTCAGGAGACAATTTCATGAGGTATCAATCTGCCATCTAGCCATGTGCCAGGTGATCTATTGCATGACCGGCAAGAGGCGCGTGAGGGAAGGGGCGCATTGTCAGGAATGCAATGGATTTCATCATCCCCTCGATGCTGGCACGCCGCCGCTGATTGCCAGCATCAGGACAGTCGCCCACATGCTTCATCATGACGAGATCTCGGCCCGTGATGCCGCTCTAACGCTCTTTCTGCTGACTGATCCGCGTTGCGATGAGCCGGAACCTCGTCGGCATGATTGACGAACGGAACTATTGATATGGCCCGCACAAAGCAAAAACTCATTTTGTTTTCGGAGGATGTGATTCCGGAATTTCCAAGCATCAAGCTTGCTGTTTTGAGGGATACGCAAGAATGGGCGCTCGTGTTATACAGGAATGGAAAATGGCAATGCCATGGACGGCGCGTTCGTATCAGGTGGTGGATCAATCTCTTTCTTCCGTATGACCTTCCAGGACTGAAAGGGCGCTTAGTATCCAAATCCGAATCTGAGCAAGCCCTCCAAGATATTTCTGATGCTTTCGCTGGCTATAATAAATATCTAGCCAGTTCTCAGCCTCATCAATCTTTTCGACGCAATAAGAAGGCATCTTCTGCTGCGGTGAAGCCAGAGCGCGGCGATACCGGCGTGTTGCCTCGGGATCGTTCTGTCCGCCACCATCGGAAATAAGTTTCTCAATGTCGCGAATTTATTCCTTGGCAGTCATTGGGTGAAATAGCCCTTATTGCCGATCCTGTTTGGGTACGAAGTATTTGTAGATCTGGCCGATGATTGGGATCCAGAGGATAACGCCAACGATAATCATGCCGAAGTG